>SAMEA3387450__coassemble_1209_pt1 | contig 95652 bp, 80 predicted proteins | sample SAMEA3387450__metabat2_high_PE_006 | metagenome-assembled genome bin SAMEA3387450 (sample SAMEA3387450) | Felis catus | biome: Faeces | place: United Kingdom | collected 2012
GCGAGGTGTTTTGGCATGAATATGCCAAAATCCCGAGACATACAAGCCAAAATTGAAAAAAACTGGATTCTGTCTGAAAAATCTGTTATTATAAGAATCGTACGAATATAATTTCAACTTTAATACAGTTTATCTAATTATTTTCTTTCCTGTATGATATCAGGGTAAAAAATTCCCATAAAATTGAAATTATAAATTTAAAAACAGAGGTGTCATTTATGAGCTGGTATAATGAGGCAATTTTCTATCACATCTATCCACTGGGTTTAACCGGTGCGCCGAAGCACAATGACTACAGTGCTCCTGTTTCCCGTCTGAACACATTACTTCCATGGATCGACCACATCAGAGAAATCGGATGTACAGCATTATACATCGGACCTTTATTCGAGAGTGTAGGACATGGCTATGAAACCACAGATTACAAAAAGCTGGATTCCCGTCTCGGAACCAACGAAGACCTTAAAAACTTCGTGGCAGCCTGTCATGAAAAAGAGATCAAAGTTATTTTCGATGGTGTATTCAATCACACAGGCCGTGATTTCTTTGCATTTAAAGATATTCAGCAAAACCGCGAACATTCCAGATATCTCAACTGGTACTGCAATGTGAACTTCGGAGGGAATACGGAATACAATGACGGCTTCTCCTACGAAAACTGGGGTGGATACAACCTTCTGGTAAAATTAAACCAAAGAAACCCGGAAGTACAGAATTACATCTGTGATGTGATCCGTTTCTGGGTATCAGAATTTGATGTAGATGGAATCCGTCTGGATGCGGCAGATGTCCTTGATTTTGATTTCATGCGTGCCCTGCGCCGTACAGCAGCAGAAGTAAAGGAAGATTTCTGGCTTATGGGCGAAGTGATCCATGGCGATTACAGCAGATGGGTAAATGGAGAAACGCTCCACAGTGTAACAAACTATGTCCTGCATAAAGCACTCTACAGCGGACATAACGATCACAACTATTTCGAAATCGCACATACTGTAAAATATCTCCAGAATATGGGAAATCTTGATCTCTACAACTTTGTGGACAACCATGATGTAGAACGTATTTATACCAAGCTTTCAAATAAAGCACATTTTGCACCTGTTCATGTCTTACTCTATACACTTCCGGGTGTACCAAGTATCTATTACGGTTCTGAGTTCGGTATTGAAGGAAAGAAAGAGAAATTCTCCGATGACAGCCTCAGACCGGCTCTGGATATCAAAGACTATGCAGATGCAGTACAGAAGAATCCATGTACAGCCCTGATTGCAGCTCTTGGAAAGATACGACAGCATACACCTGCATTAAGCTACGGAAGCTACGCTGAACTTCAGCTTACCAACCGCCAGTTTGCATTTGCCCGTGACCTCGACGGAATACGTGTGATCGTTACCGTAAATAATGATGATAATGCAGCAGATATGAGCCTTCCGGCAGGAAACTGCGCAGAATATATCGGAACCCTCACAGGCCGTAAAGTACCTGTTCAGGATGGACGTATCAATGTAACAGTAGCCGCAAACAGCGGTGAAATCTGGGTTCCGGCGGGTGAAATGCCAGAATATATACCAGTAAAAACAGAAACTGCAGATATCGAAAAAGTACAGGAAGAAACAGAAGAAACAACTTCCACACAGACTGAGTCTCCTGCACAGAAAACAATAACCGTAACAGAAGAAACCGCAGCAGCAAAAGCAGAAGATATTCAGCTTGAAAAAACTGCCGATACTTCAGCCATATCAGCAGAAAACAGTTTTCCGGAAAATACGGAAGCTGCTGAAAAGGAAAAGACAGTAATTGTAGATATGAATAAATCCCCGGAAGACATGACTGTAGATGAATTACAGCAGGCAATCCTTGCCAAAATGGCAGGTAACGGCCCTGTCACAGACCAGATGAAGAAAACAGTATATGATAATATCTGGCATGATTCTCTGGTAAACTGGCTCAAGAGCTTCCACTGATCAGATTATCGTCAGTATTTTTCATCTTTTCTTTCATTAATAAAAGAGGAAATTTCCATGTGGAAATTTTTTTGCCGTTGACTAAATATTTTTTTGGTGGTAAGATATGGATACAGATTATTGAACAAGGATAGCTGTTTGGAATCTTGCAATGTAAAGATTGGTTAAACAGCTGCAGACAATCAATTACATTAAATCGTACGGGAGGAATTTACTCATGAAAACACTTGAAACCAAAAAGGCACCAGCAGCAATTGGACCATATTCTCAGGCAAAAATGACAGGAAACTTCTTATTTGCATCCGGTCAGATTCCGGTAGACCCGGCTACAGGTGAAGTTGCAGGCGATAAAATTGAAACACAGGCAGAGCAGTCCTGCAAGAACGTAGGAGCAATTCTTGAAGAAGCCGGACTTACATTTGACAATGTTATCAAGACTACATGCTTCCTTGCTGATATGGCAGATTTCGCAGCATTCAACGCTGTGTATGAGAAATACTTCACAAGCAAACCAGCTCGTTCCTGTGTTGCTGTAAAGCAGCTTCCGAAGAACGTACTCTGCGAAGTGGAAGCTATCGCTGTAGCTGAGTAATTCAGCCAAACCACAATATAATAGATATTTCAAAACAATTTCTGAATCTGATTCAGATGGGGAAAACAGCCAGGGAAAAATCCACCTGGCTGTTTTTTGTTTTCAGGCTACCTGCAATTGCTGATATTTGCTATAATAGTATAAAAGAATTCCGGCAAAATGAAAGGTAAAAGTTATGAGATCAATATCCATATATGCACTTACGAGAAATCAGAATACAGATTCTCTGTCAAAATTGGAACGTCAGTTATCCGGTCGGGAATATTTCCTCAAAATACGGGAATGGGAACTTCAGAGTATGAAAGCACTGGTACGCCAGTTGGAATCGCATATGACTAAAGTCTGTTCCCTGCGCTTTTTCTATTCCTACCAGATTCCAAAACTCGGGAAAGAATTTGATCTTCTCCAGATCAAAGACGACCAGATTATAAATATTGAATTGAAAAGCGGGGCTGTATCTGAGGAGGCAATTCATAAACAGCTTATGCAGAACCGTTATTACCTTTCCGTTCTCGGACGCTCCATACAGTCTTATACGTATATCAGCAGTCAGAATCGCCTTGTCAGGCTTACCAACCATGATCATATTGCAGAAGCCGACTGGACAGAACTGTGCGGATCACTGCAAAAGGAGAGCAGTGATTATCAGGGGAATATTGACGATCTGTTTCAGGCCGAACTATATCTGATTTCCCCCATCACAGAACCGGCCCGTTTCCTGAAAAAAGAATACTTCCTGACTTCCCAGCAGCGGGATATCCAGCGCCAGATCTTAAAGAAACTCCGTATCAGCCGGTTCGGATATTTCTGTTTTACCGGACTTCCCGGAACAGGAAAAACATTGCTTCTCTATGATATCGCCATGAAACTGTCCAGGCGTCAGCAGATATGCATGATTCACTGCGGCAATGCCGGAAAAGAATGGAAAATACTGCATAAACGTTTACAGCGTATTGCTTTTCTTTCGGACAATCAGCTGACCGAAAATACAGAGCTGAAACATTACAGTGCAGTTCTGGTAGACGAAGCACATTTGCTTTCTTCAGAAAAACTGCAGATTCTGTTAACGCAATCGGAGGGGGAGTTTCCTGTAATATTTTCCAGCGATTCCGAAGATGCCATATGTCCTGAAGAATTAGGGGTAAATACATTAAAACTCATAGAAAACCTGCCGGAAATCCAGATGTTTCACTTAACCAACCGCATCCGTACCAATGCGGAACTTTCCTCATTTATCCAGAATATGATACACCTTACAGACAGAAAAACCTCAAAACCCTATCCGCATGTTTCTGTTGTATATGCAAATAATGAAGAGGAGGCTGCTGCCTTACTGGAAGATTATATACATCAGGGTTATGAATATGAGATTACTGTTGAGAGAGACATAAAACGTCTTGTTATCATATTGGACGAACGATATTACTATGATCAGAACAGATATCTGCGTTCAAAACATTTCAAAGAAGGCAGATCTGATGTCCGTAATTTATTTCACCAGCTGAATCAGGCCAAAGAGGAACTTTCTATAATCGTCAGAGAAAATACATATGTATACGAAACATTACTCACGCTTTTACAGCCTGATACTGTCAGATAAAAACTGTTTTTTATAGTTACTACCAATAGTGATACGGTAAAAAGTGTCTTGTAAAGGAGCATTATAAATGTTAATATAAAACCAAATAAAGGACATTTTCACAACGCTCATCCCAAAGTCTAAACAGCGTTGACAGCAAACATAGCAAATAGAAAAAATCATGCCAGACAACGAACTGGAAATACGTTTTCAGGGTCGCTTCATATTTTTTAAATTGAGAAAATGAAACAGATTACAGCTCCGGAATACAAGTAACAGCAGGAATTGGAATATTTTATAAAAAACTTTCTGCTTTTTCTCTTAATATTAGATCTGGTAGGAAATTTGCCGTTCTGAGTGCACGGATGGCAGTCCAAAATTCACATCGAATTTTACATTCCTATTTTTCAAAATCATCATTATGGTTTATCATGTCATATGGAACAGCACCTTCTCTGTGTATTTTTCTATTTGTGGTTATTCAATATAATACCAGAAGTTGGTGCTATTTTGTTGTCAACACATCAATTTAATAAATACAGGAAATTTTATCTATTGCGAGATACAGTTTGTTTTTGATATGGGAAGTTTGAGTGAATTAATCAAAGATATTCAGAAATAGATTGAGAAAAATTTGTGTGTAACAAAGTAATTGAGAAATTTTATAAATGGGCAGATCTTAAAGATAATAAATTGATTTTTCTGTAGTACTAAGGAGCAAAAAGATGGAAGTGAAAATATTTGACAATGTCACAGATATTGTACGTGATGATATGGAGGTAACAATCAGTAAAGACAGTAAAGTGTCTATTGCTGCGGCTTGCTTTTCGATGTATGCTTATAAAGAATTAAAAAAACAATTAGAATCCGTAGATGAATTTCGTTTTATTTTTACATCCCCCACATTTGTTACTGAAAAAGCAGAAAAACAAAAGCGTGAGTTTTATATTCCGCGTCTCAGTCGTGAACGGAGTCTGTATGGTACAGAATTTGAAATAAAACTGCGCAATGAAATGACCCAGAAAGCCATAGCAAAAGAATGTGCAGATTGGATTAAAGGAAAAGCCCGGTTTAAATCTGACATAACAGGCGAAAATATGGGCGGATTTATGACAGTAGAGAATGAAAACAAACAAGTTGCATATATACCTATTAATGGATTTACTACGGTTGATATTGGGTGTGAGCGAGGAAATAACAGCTATAATATGATAAATCGTTTTGATGCTCCGTTTTCTGCTTCTTATATGCAACTTTTTGAGACATTATGGAAAGATAAAGAAAAGCTACAGGATGTCACAGATGTTATTATTGAAAATATTACGACTGCTTACAATGAGAATTCTCCGGAATTTATTTATTTTATGACGTTATATCATGTGTTCAGCGAATTTCTGAATGATATTTCTGAGGATGAGCTCCCAAATGAGGCAACAGGATTTAAACAAAGTAAAATCTGGAATATGCTTTATGACTTTCAAAAAGATGCTACATTAGCGATTATCAATAAATTAGAGCGATATAATGGATGTATCCTTGCGGACAGTGTAGGTTTGGGAAAAACATTTACAGCTCTTGCTGTTGTGAAATATTATGAAAATCGTAATAAAAGTGTTCTTGTCCTTTGCCCTAAAAAACTGGCAGAAAACTGGAATACATACAAAGATAATTATGTAAATAATCCTATTGCAGCAGATAGATTAAATTATGATGTGCTTTTTCATACAGATTTGTCCAGAACACATGGATTTTCCAATGGTTTAGAATTGGACAGGCTTAACTGGGAAAATTATGATCTGGCAGTGATTGATGAGTCGCATAACTTTCGCAACGGTGCCGGTACACATTCTAATACACGAGAAAACCGTTATGTGAAACTAATGGATAAAATTATACGTCCAGGTGTTAAAACAAAAGTATTGATGTTATCGGCAACGCCAGTGAATAACAGATTTGTAGATTTAAAAAATCAACTGGCAATTGCTTATGAAGGAAATTCGGAAAATATAAACAAGAAATTAAATACAAGCAAAACAATAGAAGAAATATTCAAACAGGCGCAAAAAGCTTTTAATGCATGGAGCAAACTGGATACAGTGGACCGGACTACGGATGCATTACTTCGTGCACTGGATTTTGATTTCTTTGAGCTTCTGGACAGCGTAACGATAGCACGTTCCAGAAAACATATTGAAAAATATTATGACACAACAGAAATTGGAAAATTCCCTGAACGAAAGAAACCAATTTCTCTCAGACCGAAACTTACTGATTTGGATTCAGCGATAAACTATAATGAAATTTATGAGCAGTTGATGCATTTAAGCCTTTGTATTTATACTCCTTCTAATTATATTTTTCCAAGTAAAATACAGAAATATATGGATTTAACACATAATAAAGGAGATAATCTTACACAGACCGGGCGTGAAGAGGGAATTCGAAGATTAATGAGCATTAATCTTTTGAAAAGACTGGAAAGCTCAGTGAATTCTTTTCAACTAACTTTGCAGCGTATCAGAACTTTAATTGAAGACACGATTAAAGCAATTGATTGTTTTGAAAAGTATGGAAATGCAGAACTTGATATGTATGAAGCTTCGGATATGGATTAAATACAGCAGTAATTACCGGGAATATAGAGGGAAGAACAACAATTCCAGGTTTTAAATCTACGCTTAATAATGTTTTAACCTGTTTTTCCCCGATATCTAAAGACCGAGATGTGCTGATGCCGGAAAATAAAACAGAAATAGATATACTGATAGCTACGGATTGTATTTCGGAGGGACAAAACTTACAAGACTGTGATTATCTGGTAAATTATGATATTCACTGGAATCCGGTGCGTATCATTCAGCGTTTTGGACGTATAGATCGTATTGGGAGCAAAAATGAATATATTCAACTTGTAAATTTCTGGCCGGATATGAATTTGGATGAATACATAAATTTGAAAAGTCGTGTAGAAACACGTATGAAGATATCGGTTATGACATCCACAGGTGATGATGATCCCATTAATCCAGAGGAAAAAGGTGATCTGGAATATCGTAAGCAGCAATTGAAACGACTTCAGGAAGAAGTTGTAGATATTGAAGATATGAATACAGGCATTTCCATTATGGATTTGGGACTCAACGAATTCCGGCTTGATTTGCTGGAATATGTAAAAACGCATTCGGATCTGGAACAGAAACCGAAGGGCTTACATGCAGTGGTTTCAACAACAGAAGAACTTCCCAAAGGAGTTATATTTGTATTAAAAAATATCAATAACAGTGTAAACATAGACAACCAGAACCGAATCCACCCATTCTATATGGTTTATATTGGTATGGATGGCGAAATCATATGTGATTATCTGAATCCGAAAAAACTTCTGGATGATATCCGTCTTCTTTGCAGAGGAAAGAAGCAACCGATTATGAAACTATGTCAGAAATTTAATGAGGAAACAGATGATGGAAGAAATATGGGAGAAATGTCTGAACTTCTTAGTGAAGCAATTGACTCTATCATTGACTGTAAAGAAAAAAACGATATTGACAGCTTATTTGCAGAAGGAGGAACTTCAGCTCTGTTGTCAACAGTTTCTGGTTTAGATGATTTTGAACTTATTTGTTTCCTGGTTGTAAAATAAAAGAAAGTCGGTGAGGCGATGATCGGATTACCAAAATCAACAGAATTTAATAAACGAATTCCCAAACAGAAGTTTTATGAAAATATGGAGATTTCTTCAGTAATAAAACAGATATTTGTAGAACAGATAAAGATGATATACTGGAGAAACAAAATAGCAGTTTCTACTACGAACCTTGCAACAGGTCATGATGTGACAGAGATAGAAGTTTTTGAAATCCGACTGAATCATTCTGAGTTAGATGAAAGAGTGCTTCGCCAGATAGACAAAGAAATTCCATATCATATTTTGTTTTTGTTAGAATATTAGGGAAAATACCAGGCATGGATTGGGTATAAGGAAATTACAACATCTGGGAATAAAAGAGTTAAAGTAGGTAAATATTATCATTCAGATTGGCGCTTAGAAGAAGAACTACATCTTTGGTTGGAGGGTTTGAATATTGATACAATATATGAAAATTTAGTTCGCCAGATTGCCGGTGATAAGCTAAAAAAAGTAACTCCCGATGAAAGTCTGAAAGAATCCATTACTAAAGATGAAAAGAAAGAACAGTTAGAAAAACAGATAAGTGCGCTAACTGTTAAAATACGAAAAGAGAAACAGCTGAATAAACAGATAGAATTGAATACGGAAGTGAAGAAATTAAAAAAGAATTGGAGAGAATAGGAGACTGAAAATGGGAAATTTAATGGAAGAACTTGACAAGGAGAGAAAAAATATTAAGACTGACAGTTATGATATGTCAATAGGAGAACTTATAAGTTTGTATCAGGCTGGTGATATGAAATTAAATCCAGCATATCAAAGATTATATCGTTGGGATGAAGATCACAAGGTGCGTTTTATAGAATCTATTTTGATCGGAATTCCAATTCCTGAAATTTTTGTTGCGCAGAAAAAAGATGGTAAATGGGATATTGTGGATGGAGTGCAACGTATTTCTACTCTTTTACAGTTAGTAGGAGAATTACCGGATCATGATCCATTAGTTTTAGAAGCAACCAAATATCTTCCATCATTAGAAGGAATGACTTGGGAGACTATGCCGGCTGATGCAAAGAGGCTGTTAAAACGTGCACGTATTGGGGTAAATATCATTTTGACAGAAAACAGTATTGAATCTCAATATGAATTGTTCCAGCGTCTGAATACGGGTGGAGTTTCGCTCGAAAGTCAGGAAATCAGAAACTGTCTGATTATTATGCTTAACGAAAACTACTATAACAAGATTAATGAACTGAAAAATTATGAAAATTTTAAAAAGTGTCTTACAATCACAGAAGATAAGTATAAAGTCGAATATCATATGGAACTGATTGTACGTTATTTGGTTGCAAAACGAAATAAAGTAAAATATGAGGATTATAACGTTAGTTCTGAAAAGCTAGCAGATTTTCTGGATCACGAAATATATTTGTTGATTTCGGATTCAGATTTCAACATTGATGAAGAAATTGAATTGTTTAAAAAGACGTTTGATTTATTAGCCGAAAAAATGGGTGCGGATACTTTTAAAAAATATAATCTCTCAAAACATTGTTTTGAAGATGCATTTTCTAATGCCAGTTATGAAGCAATTCTTGTAGGTGTTGCTGAAAATCTGGAAAATCTTCGTGGAAAAGATATAAAAAGAATGATAGAGAAAATGTATTCAGAGGAGAAATTTTTAAAATTTTCAGCACGTGGAATTAAAGCAATTGGTCGTTTTCAGGGACTGAATGAGTTTTCAAGGGAGTATTTTGCCAATGCGGATTGAAGAATTTCAGGATTTTCTTGATAGAGATCTTGCCTGGCGAAAATTAGAGATATCACAGCTTTTTATGATTTTAAATACTGTAGAATCAAAGGAAATAATTGGTAAATCAATGATATTACTTCTTTATGCTCATTGGGAAGGGTTTATTAAGAAAAGCAGCAAATGTTATTTGAAATATGTCAGTGACAAGAACATAAAAGTGCAGGATCTTACCAGTAATTTTGAAGCTCTTATGTTAAAAAAATTCGCTCAGGAATGTATTGAACAAGATAGCAAGAATTTATCAAGAGAGTTTGCGTTACTGGATAAGCAGAGAAAAGCCGGAACAAGACCTTTTAAAATAAGAATTGATGTAGATGATGAATTTGACAAAAATTTTATAGATACCCAATATAATCTTTCGTCAAAAGTGTTGGAAAACATTATCCAGATTATAGGAATTAAATACAACAATGTCATAAAGACCAGAGAACAATTTGTAGATGTAAATCTTCTAAAAAACAGAAATGCAATTGGTCACGGAAGCCAGTTAAATGTGTATTCTGCTGAAGAGACATCGCCACTGGAATTTGAGCAGATTATAAAGTTGAAAGATTTTGTGGTTTTAATGTTAGATTATTTCAGTGAAATTCTGATGAAATATGTAGAAAATGAATATTATCTGGTTAGTAAAAATACAGAAAGAGAAGCTTTCGAGACTGCGCAGGAAGCAAAACTGAGCCATAAACTTGCTCAAATAGAAAGAAATTAAATTGGGGGAGGTAATAAAAAGATGCAAATTAACTGCCAGATTCCTACACCTAGAGAATATGTGGAAACAATGCTAGATCTGGCGGGTTACACAGAAGAACTATATGGAAAGACAATATTGGAAAATTCCTGTGGAGAAGGAGGCATACTTGCTGAAGTTGTACGACGTTATATAATCGACAGCAGAAGACACGGATATTCTGATGAAGCAATTAAAATAGGAATATCCAGAGACATTACTGCATATGAAATAGATGCACAATGTGCTTGTATATGTAAAAAAAATCTGGATATGCTTGCTGAAGAGTTTCAACTTGAAAATATTGCATGGAACATAAATGTTACTGATTATCTAAAATCAAACACCAAAACATATGATTACATAATCGGAAACCCACCTTATATAACATATCATAATTTGTCAATAGAAACCAGGACACAGTTAAAAAAAGACTTTAGTTCCTGTGGCGCGGGACGTTTTGATTATTGTTACGCTTTTATTGAAAAAAGTATTATGTCACTAAAAACGCATGGAACATTGGTTTATTTAGTACCATTCAGTATTTTCAGAAACAAATTTGCACAAACAGTGAGAGATAATTTGAGAGAGAATATTGTTTCTATCATTGATTACAGAGGAATAAATGTATTCGACAATATTACAGCATCAGCAGCTATCTTACATTTAGTAAAAGAAACAACTGAAGAATTCGTAGAGTACAGGCAGATAAATAATAATAAACATATCATGTTTCCCAGAGAAGCCCTTACTGGCAAATGGTTTTTTAAAGAAAAAGCAACTGGAAAGAGATTTGGAGATTATTTTACCGTGCAAAACAGTGTTGCAACATTATATAATAAAGCTTTTTTGGTCAGGCAGTATGAAGAAGATGGAGAATATATTGTTGTTGGTGATAAGCGGATTGAGAAAGAGATTTTACGAGATGCAGTTAGTACAAAATCATGTAAAAAGAAAAACAATAGCGATAAAATAATATTTCCTTATCGAAATTATGCTGGAGGATATGAGCGTATTTCGGAAACGGAGATGCAACAACTATATCCTCATACTCTGGATTATATGCGGCAATATAGAACAAAACTATCTAAGCGAAAGAGCAGCGATGGTGTACTTTGGTATGAGTATGGAAGAACACAGGCATTAAGTGAAATATCGGGAGAAAAAATAATTATTTCCATGATTATTACTACAAAAGTGGTAGCTTACATGGCCAATGCAGATGCGGTTCCATATGCCGGATATTTTATTAAAGTTAAAGAGGGAGCCAGATATAACCTGAGATTTGCAAAACAATTACTGGAAGCACCGGAATTTTACAAATATGTGAAAGATGTAGGAACCCCGACCACAGAGACATCATATCGTGTCTCTGCAAAAGAAATTGAGAATTATACGTTTACAGAATAAGGAGAAACTATGGATAAGATGAGGATGGAGTCAGTGGATATAACAGCTCAAAATATTGAAAAAATAAGTTCACTGTTTCCTAATTGTATTACAGAAATGTTGGATGAAGAAAAAAGTACCATAGATAACAAAGTCTATAAAAAAGCTGTCAATTTTGAAATGTTGAAGCAAATGCTTTCTGGAAATGTTCTTGATGGTGATGAGGCTTATGAATTTACATGGGTAGGTAAAAAGTCAGCTATTGTTGAGGCAAATAAACCTATTAAGAAGACACTCAGACCTTGTCTTTTGGAAAGTGTTAATTGGGATTTTACAGAGAATCTTTATATAGAAGGCGATAATCTTGAATTTCTAAAACTTTTGCAGGAGAGTTATCTTGGAAAAGTAAAGATGATATACATTGATCCTCCATATAATACAGGGAATGATTTTATATATAATGATGATTTTAAAATGACAGGTGAAGAATATTCTGAGGAGTTAGGAGAAATTGATGAGAATGGAAATCGTTTGTTTCGAAATACGGAAAGTAATGGACGATTTCATTCTGATTGGTGCTCGATGATTTTTACTTTCTGATGATGGAGTTATTTTCATATCAATTGATGACAATGAGAATGATAATCTGAGTAAAATTTGTGATGAAATTTTTGGCCCTATGAATAAAATTGGTCCTATTATTCAAAATAAGCAAAATGCAAAGAATGATACTGTTAATGTCCAGAAAAATCATGAATTCATTCTCATTTATCGTAAGACATTATTGCAAGAGGGAACGAAGGTAAAACCAACCCTGATACGTAAAACAACAATTTATAAAGATATTATAGAAGAATCTGGACGTTTTTATTATTTAAATGATCCAATTACAACAAGAGGTGAAGGCGGTACATTAAATGCAAGACCCAATTTAGGATATACAATTTATTATAATCCAAATACAAAAGATTTTATAGCAGAGAATGATTATGATATTGAATTGGCGAAAACAAGTAATAATGAAAGCGAGGTTTATTCAACAAGACAAGATTTAATAGATTCTGGATTTGTTGCAGTTAGACCTCCACGGGTTCGTGGAAAATTAGGATGCTGGACATGGGCAATTAACAAATTTAATTATGAAAAAGATAACATAGTAATTACAGGGAAAAATGGCATATTTACAGCTAAAAAAAGAACATTTGTTGATTCAAAATTTGTTCAAAAAAAGGATGGGAAATTAGTATATGCAGCTATTACAGATGCTAATTCAAGAAGCATATTAGATTTTTCTACGAATGAGGGAACTAATGAGTTAAACTCACTTATTGACGGTAATGTGTTTAGTAATCCTAAAAATTTGGAAATGATTAAGTACTTGATAACCCTTGTACGAGACCCCAATATGATTGTACTTGATTTTTTTTCGGGTTCTGCAACAACTGCACAAGCTGTTTTGCAATTAAATGCTGAAGATGGTGGAAAGCGTAAATTTATTATGATTCAGTTAGCAGAAGAAACGGATGAAAAAAGTGCGGCTTATAAATTCGGCTATAAAAATATTTGTGAAATAGGAAAGGAACGCATTCAACGTGCGGCAAAAAAAATTTCTGAAGAATATCCAGATGCTAAATTTGACAGTGGTTTTCGTGTATTGAAACTGGATGATAGCAACATGAATGAGGTTTATTACAATCCAGAAGATTATTCCCAAGGATTTCTTAATCAGCTAGAGTCAAACATCAAATCAGACAGAACAGATTTAGACCTTCTTTTTGGATGCTTACTTGAATGGGGACTTCCGCTGTCACTTCCGTATACCTCCGAACAGATTGACGGTTGTACAGTACACAATTACAATGATGGTGATTTAATTGCCTGTTTCGATGAAAACATTCCAGATAGTGTTATTAAAGCAATTGCAAAGAAACAGCCACTTAGAGCTGTATTCCGGGATAGTAGTTTTACAGATAGTCCTTCCAAGATCAATGTCGATGAGATTTTTAAACTGACAGCACCAAATACCCGTGTGAAAGTCATTTAAGGAGGAAGGAAATGAAGTTACGATTTAAACATCAGAAATTTCAGGCGGATGCTGCAAAAGCTGTAGTGGATGTGTTTGCAGGTCAGCCATATCTGACTCCTTCTTATATGATAGATAGAGGGTACGAGGGAAAAACAATGAAAGGTGAAGAATTTTCCCAGATATCTGCAACAGAAGAACAGGACTTTATCGGATGGAGTAATCATAAAATTGTACCTGAGTTAAGTGACCGTCTGATTCTGGAACATTTACAGAAAATACAGCGTGAAAATCAAATAGAACCTTCTCCTAAACTGGAAGGACGGTATAACCTAACAGTTGAAATGGAAACTGGTGTTGGAAAAACATACACTTATATTAAGACGATGTATGAATTGAATCGCACCTATGGCTGGAGCAAGTTTATTGTGGTTGTGCCGAGTATTGCGATTCGTGAAGGTGTATATAAAACGTTTCAGGTCACAGAAGAGCATTTTGCGGAGGAGTATGGAAAGAAAATTCGGTTTTTTATCTATAATTCTGCGCAGCTTACAGAAATTGATCGTTTTGCATCTGACAGTTCTATTAATGTAATGATTATTAATTCTCAGGCTTTTAATGCCAGAGGAAAAGATGCGAGACGTATTTATATGAAATTAGATGAGTTCCGTTCTCGCCGGCCGATTGATATTATTGCAAAAACAAACCCTATATTGATTATTGATGAACCACAATCAGTAGAAGGCAAGAAAACAAAGGAAAATTTGAAGCAATTTAATCCGTTGCTTACTCTTCGCTATTCTGCTACTCATAAAAGTGACAGTATTTATAATATGGTTTACCGTCTGGATGCCATGGACGCTTATAATAAGAGGCTGGTTAAAAAAATTGCTGTAAAGGGAATTTCAGAATCTGGCACAACAGCAACAGAAAGTTATGTTTATCTGGAAAGTATTAATCTTTCCAAAGCTGCACCAACAGCTACCATACAGTTTGATTGTAAAGGAAAAAATGGAGTTCGTAATGTTACCAGAACAGTTGGCGAGAGATATAACCTGTATGACAATTCTGGATATATGGAAGAATATAAACAAGGATTTGTAGTTTCAAAAATTGATGGACGTGATGATTCTGTAGAGTTTCTTAATGGTATTAAAATCTTTGCAGGTGATGTAATTAGTAAAGTCAGTGAAGAACAATTACGACGTATCCAGATCAGAGAAACAATTCTTTCGCATATTCAAAGAGAACGAGAATTATTTTATAAAGGAATAAAAGTTCTCTCATTATTCTTTATTGATGAAGTTGCCAAATATAAGCAATATGATGAGACTGGACAGCCCATAAATGGTATTTATGCTGATATGTTCGAGGAAGAATATAATAATGTTATTAATGAGCTTCAGATTGGCATTGGAGAAGATGATTATTTGAAGTATCTGAAGGCTATCCCAGCAGAAAAAACTCATGCAGGATATTTTTCTATTGACAAGAAGGGAAAAATGATTGATTCAAAAGTAGCCCGCAGAGAAAATACGACAGATGATGTGGATGCATATAATCTGATTATGAAGAATAAAGAATTACTTTTAGACAGAAATCCAAATAAATCTCCTGTACGATTTATTTTTTCTCATTCTGCTCTGCGTGAAGGTTGGGACAATCCAAATGTATTTCAGATTTGTACTTTGAAGCAAAGCAGCAGTGAAGTTCGAAAGCGTCAGGAAGTTGGGCGTGGTCTTCGACTTTGCGTTAACGAGAATGGAGAGCGTATGGATACCAATATGCTTGGAAATGATGTCCATAATGTTAATGTACTGACTGTTATTGCCAGTGAAAGTTATGATAGTTTTGCAAAAGGGCTTCAGAGTGAAATTGCGGAGGCTGTTGCTGACAGACCACGAGCTGTTACCAATGAACTTTTTGTTGGTAAAGTGATAAAAGATAATCACGGCAATGAACAGGTTATTGATTCCACAACGGCAAGTGCGATTCTGTTTGAGTTGATCAGAAATGGTTATATTGATAAAAAAGGAACTCTTACAGAACAATATTATATAGACCGGACAAATGGAGAATTTAAGGTAGATGATGATCTGGCAGATTTTTCTGATTCCATTGTTGAGATTCTTGACTCTATTTATGATAGTCATTCTATGCAACCTGAAGATGCACGAAAAAATAATGTGGAATTGCATGTAGATGAAGAAAAAATGGCGATGCCGGAATTTAAGGCATTATGGTCCAGAATCAATTACAAAACAGTATATGTAGTTGATTTTGATACAGATGAACTTGTACGCAACGCAATTTCCTCTCTGGACAAAAAACTAAGAGTTTCCAAGATTTATTTTAAAGTAGTGACCGGTGCAATGGATCAGATTAAGTCAAAAGAGGAGCTCATCAAAGGGGTATCTTTTGTTAAAGAAGAAGCTGATAATTATAATAATACGGTTACTGCCAGTTCAAATGTAAAATATGATCTGATAGGAAAACTGGTGGATGAAACAAAATTGACGAGAAAAGATATTATAAGGATTTTACAGGGAATTCAACCGTCCATATTTAATCAGTTTAAAGATAATCCGGAAGAGTTTATTATTAAGTCAGCATCTTTGATTAATGACGAAAAAGCAGCAGCGATTATCAAACATATTAGTTATAAGGTAATGGATGATAGATACGGAATAGATGTATTTACCGAGAATACCATAAAGGGACATCTTGGTACTAATGCAATGAAGACAAAGAAACATCTTTATGACTATATTAAATATGATTCTACAAATGAGAAGAGATTTGTTATGGAATTGGAGACTAATAAGAGTGTTGCTCTATATATAAAGCTGCCTGACAGATTTTATATTTCAACTCCGGTTGGACATTATAATCCAGACTGGGCAATTGCATTTCGTGAGGAAGCTGTGAAACATGTTTATTTTGTGGCAGAAACCAAAGGATCTATGAATTCTATGCAGTTGCGACTGATTGAAGAAGCAAAAATTCATTGTGCAAGAGAACACTTTAAAGCAATCAGCAATGGTGAGATTGTATATGATGTTGTAGACAGTTTTGAGTCACTTTGGAATATTGTGTCAAATAATTAAAGCATTTAAAAATAACTACAGGAGGCAGCCAACGTGTATTTAAAAAAAATTTCTTTGGAGAATTTTAAATGTTTTGAAAAAATTGAAATTCAATTACAAAAGAAACTGACATTGATTGTTGGAGCAAACGGTGCTGGAAAGACATCTTTGTTAGAAAGTATTGCAATTGCAATGAGTACAATGTTTACTTCTTTTGATGGTTCCAAAGCATTGAACATTACAAAAGAAAGTGCCCATTTAAAAGCATATAAAATCGGAAGTACTGATAATGTGCAGCCACAATATCCGGTTCGAATCTCTGCCCTGGCCCAAATAGATGAAAAGCCGGATATCTATTGGGAAAGAACTTTGAATACCGCAAAAGGAAAAACCACAATAAAAAATGCCAAACAGATATTAGATATTGCAGCAAATTATCAAAAACGACTTCAAAAAGGTGATACAACGTTATTATTACCAATAATAGCTTACTACGGCACCGGAAGGCTTTGGGATTATCATCGTGAAAAACAAACAAATATATTTGAAAAAAACACACGAACAAATGGATATATTGACAGTCTGAGTGGAACCACAAATATAAAATTGATGATGAACTGGTTTTTAAAAATGACTGTACAAAAATATCAAAATCAAGAAAATGGTTACGGTCCTATACCTGAGTTGGAGGCAGTTTTTTCTGCTATGGAACAATGTTATAATAAAATTACAGGTTCAAATGATTCTAAGGTTCAGTATAACATAGGAACGAAAGAAATCGATATTGCGTATACTGATTCACATGGAATGCGTATACGTATTCCTCTAAATCAATTGAGTGATGGATATAAAAGCACGATTAGTCTGGTTGCCGATATTGCTTATCGAATGGCGGTCCTAAATCCACAATGTCTGGGTGATGTTTGTTTAAAAACAGATGGAATCGTTTTAATTGATGAAGTAGATCTTCATTTGCATCCCGCATGGCAAAAAAGGATTTTACATGATCTAATTGAAATTTTCCCACAAGTGCAATTTGTGGTAAGTACTTATGCTCCAGAGGTAATTAATTCTGTACCAAGAGAACAGGTGATTGTTCTGGAAAATTATCAGGCGTTACCAGCTCCGGCAGAAACTTATGGAAAAGATGCAAATAGTATTTTACGTTCTATTATGCGAGTAACGGAACGGCCAGATGATATTATGAAACAATTTGAAATGTTTTATCGTGCAATAGATAAACATGATTATACACAAGCAGATAAACTGCTTAATGATTTAGAAGAACTTATAGGAGACGATCCCGAACTTGCAGCAATGCGTATACAATTGGATTTAGAACAAATATAAGGATAACAGTGTATGATAGAAATTAAAAAAGGTTCAGAACCGAAAGAACTTTTAGAATACAGAAAACAAAAATTTTCTTCTTATGCAGACATGCCTGCAAATGTAAAAAAGGAAGTAATCAAAAGTTTACTTTCTGAACAGGGACATCTTTGTGCTTATTGTATGAGCCGAATTGACGAAAATGAAGGTAAACATAAAACTACAATTGAACATTGTCTCCCGCAAGCAGTTACATCAGAAAAAGAACGTCTGAATTATCGAAATATGGTTGCTGTCTGCTGGGGAAATCGTGATGCCCATTCAAATGAAGATAAAAGTTGTGATGCCAAAAGAGGCAGTTTAAAAGATATCCAACAGAGTATGAAGAAAATCAATGTTTTTGATGGTACAACATTGTCAGATATTAAATATTCTTCTGATGGCACAATCTATTCAAATGACAAAGACTTGGACGAAGATTTAAATTTAAGACTAAATTTAAATTGTGAAGCACGTAGATTAAAAGAATGTCGTTTGCAGGCACTTCACGCATTACATAGAAGTATTGCTCAGAAATACTTTGGAAAGACAGCACCTCAATCATATTATCAAAAATTGATGGAACATTATACCGCACAGCAGGAAATGAAAACTCCCTATAGCGGAATTTTAATTTATTGGCTTAACAAACATATCAGGCAATAAATACAGGCAAAACTAATCCCTTGAAATCCCCCACCATTCCGTATATAATAGGAATATTGTGGGGGATTTTCCCTGCTTAACACAATGTTGATACAATAACCTCTGAAAGGAATACTATGAGAACTCTAGCTTTAAGCGATGAAATTTTAATGAAAGTTGACAAGGCTGCCCGTTACATCGGTGGTGAAGTCAACTCTGTAATGAAAGATAAGAATGACGTAGATATCCGCTTTGCCATGTGCTTCCCGGATGTTTATGAAATCGGTATGTCCAATCTGGGCATGATGATCCTCTACAACATGTTCAATGAACGTGAGGATGTCTGGTGTGAGCGTGTCTTTTCTCCGTGGATGGATCTGGATAAAATTATGCGTAAGGAACATATTCCTCTCTTTGCCCTGGAATCCCAGGAGCCTGTAAAGGAGTTTGATTTCCTTGGTATTACCCTTGGATATGAGATGTGCTATACCAATGTGCTTCAGGTACTTGACCTGAGCCATGTTTCACTTCTGGCAAAGGATCGTAAGGAAGATGACCCTATCGTCATCGGCGGCGGTGCATGTGCATATAATCCGGAACCGATCGCAGAATTTTTTGATATGTTTTATATTGGCGAGGGTGAGACTGTCTATGATGCTTTGTTTGATGCATATAAGGCAAACAAGGCAGCAGGCGGCTCCAGAGCAGACTTCCTGTTTGCAGCTTCCCAGATTCCCGGAATTTATGTTCCCTCTTTATACAATGTAACCTACAAAGAAGACGGCACCATTGCTTCCTTTACACCTGCAAAAGAGGGCGTACCTGAGAAAGTCTGTAAACAGCTGATCACCGATGTCACTAAAGACTACCGCGCGATCAAAGCTCCTGTAGTTCCATTTATTAAAGCTACTCAGGATCGTGTTACCCTGGAGATCCAGCGTGGCTGTATCCGTGGATGTCGTTTCTGTCAGGCAGGTATGATCTACCGTCCTACCAGAGAGCGCAATGTGGAGGATTTAAAGGCAAGTGCCAGAGAAATGCTTCAGAATACAGGACATGAGGAGATTTCCTTAAGTTCTCTAAGCTCCAGTGATTATTCTGAGCTGAAGGAACTGGTGAACTTCCTGATCGAAGAATTTCATGGCAATGCTGTCAATATCTCTCTGCCATCCCTGCGTATCGATGCTTTTGCCCTGGATGTTATGAGCAAGGTACAGGATGTAAAGAAGAGCAGCCTTACTTTCGCACCGGAAGCAGGCTCCCAGCGTCTGCGTAATGTTATCAACAAAGGTCTGACTGAAGAGAATATTCTTCATGGTGCAGGTGAAGCATTCAAAGGTGGATGGAATCAGGTAAAGCTTTACTTCATGCTCGGACTTCCAACTGAAACAGAAGATGATATGAAAGGTATTGCTCATCTTGCTCAGAAAATTGCAGAAACTTATTATGAAGAAGTGCCGAAAGAAAAACGTAATGGCAAGGTTCAGGTCAATGTAAGTACCTCTTTCTTTGTACCGAAACCATTTACCCCATTCCAGTGGGCAGGCATGTACAGAGAGGAAGATTTCGTGGAGAAAGCAAAGGTCGTAAAAAGCGAGATCCGCGCACAGTTAAACCAGAGAAGTATCCGCTACAGCTGGCATGAGCCGGATGTAACGATTCTTGAAGGTTTCCTTGCAAGAGGTGACCGTCGTTGTTCAAAAGTTATCCTCAGAGCATATGAAAAAGGTGCGATCTACGATGCCTGGTCAGAGAGTTTTGACTATAATATATGGAAAGAATCTTTTGCGGAAACCAACACAGATATTGATTTCTATACTCTCAGAGAACGTTCCACAGATGAGATCCTTCCATGGGATTTCATTGATGCAGGAGTGACCAAGAAGTTCCTGATCCACGAATGGGAACAGGCAAAGAAAGAAACCGTAACACCAAACTGCCGTCAGAAATGTTCCGGCTGTGGTGCTATGCGTTATGGCGGAGGTGTATGTTATGAAGGTAAGAATTAAATTCAGCAAAGAGGGTCCTGTGAAATTTGTGGGACATCTGGATACCATGCGTTATTTCCAGAAGGCTATCCGCAGAGCCAATCTTCCGGTTGCTTTTTCCGGTGGATACAGTCCGCATATGATCATGTCTTTTGCCGCACCATTAGGAGTTGGTACGGAAAGTCTGGGAGAGTACTTCGATCTGGAGCTGGCAGAGACAGTTCCTACTTCAGAGATCACAAGACGTCTGGATGCAGTGATGGTAGAAGGGGTACATGTACTCAGTACCCGTCAGGTTGAGGACGGAAAGGCGGGTAAGGCAATGTCACTGGTGGCAGCAGCCGATTATTATGTAGAATTTCGTCCGGGAAAAGAGCCTGAAATTTCCTGGAAAGATAAAATCAGTGATTTCCTGGCGCAGCCGGAGATCACAGTAATGAAAAAGACCAAACGAAGCGAAAAGGAAATTGATATTCGCCCGTTTATCTATAAGATGGAACTTCAGGGAGACAAGATCTTTATGATGCTTGCTTCCGCAAGTGCCAATTACACAAAACCGGAACTGGTAACAGATACATTCTTCTCATGGCTTGGCATAGAACTTCCGGAATTTGCTTATTCCATCAAACGTCTGGAAGTATACGCAGATAAAGGAACAGATGAAGAACATAAATTTGTAACTCTGGAAGCACTGGGTGAAGAAGTTGAGTAAACTGATTATTACCCAAATGAATATCCGGCAGATTCCATGCTATGTATGTGCGTATGAAGAAGACGGTAAAGTAATGGAACTGCGCTTCGAACCTGTTGGGGAGAAATCTTCTCTTGGAAATATTTATGTTGGACAGATAGAGAATATAGCTGCCAATATCGGTGCTGCATTCGTACAGATTTCTGCCGGAGAGAAATGCTATCTGCAGCTTTCCGATGCTCCAAATGCGATTTATGCTTCTGTAAAAAAAGGTGACCGCCCATTAAAGGCAGGAGATGAAATCCTTGTGCAGATCAGCCGGGAAGCAATGAAGGGAAAACTACCGGCTGTAACCACGAATCTGAATTTTACAGGCAAATATCTGGTTCTTACAACCGGCGATAAGAAATTTGGTCTGTCTTCCAAACTTTCCAATGATGACAGAAGCCGTATCAGTAAGTGGATGGAAGCAGAAGTTAACCGTCCGGATAAAGAGTTTGGTATCATCGTTCGTACAAATGCAGCAGATGCATCAAAAGAAGAAATACTGAAAGAACTGGAATACCTGAAGGGCCTGTATCATAAGGCTGCTGTAGACGGAAGATCCCGTACCTGTTTCAGCTGCGTATATAGAACAGAGCCTTTTTATATCTCTGCAGTCCGCGACGCCAACAGCCGGAACCTGGAAGAGATCATAACAGATATCCCTGAGATATCCCGACAGATTTCTGACTATCTTAACAGTAACAGCCCGGAGGAAAAAGAGAAGCTGCGGTTTTATGATGATAAACTTCTCCCTCTTTACAAACTTTATCGCCTGGAAACTGTCTTAGAAGAAATCCAGCATGAGAAAGTCTGGCTGAACAGTGGTGGATTTCTGGTGATCCAGCAGACAGAAGCCTTCGTATCCATTGATGTAAACAGCGGAAAGTTTACAGGCAAAAAGAAAATGCAGGAAACTTACCGAAAAATCAATTTGGAGGCAGCAAAGGAAATTGCCAGACAGTTGCGTCTCAGAAACCTGTCCGGAATTATTCTGATTGATTTTATTAATATGGAAAATCAGGATCATCAGGATGAACTGTTCCATGTCCTGCAGAAATATCTGCGCAAAGATCCGGTAAAGGCAAAAGCAGTGGACATCACTCCACTGCATATCCTGGAACTTACCAGAAAGAAAGTGCGAAAACCTGTGATTGAGGAAATTAGAGAATTATAGTTTACCATAAAATAATTATGTAAATCAAACAAGCATCTGAAATTCTCATCGATATTTTTCCGTAACTGAATAACTGCTCTGCTGTTTGTATTTTATCACAGATCCTGACGGATACCGGATTGAAATTGTACCTGTAAAATAAAAGAAAAAATTCAAAGAAATTAAAAAAAACTTATTGACAAATCGAATTTTGTCCGCTATTATAAATGAGATGCCGCACAGAGAGGTACAAGCACCGAAAGGTCACCATATCTGGCGAGTAAAGATTATAGGAGGTGCCACAGATGTACGCAATTATTGCAACAGGTGGTAAACAGTACAAAGTTGCTGAAGGCGACGTAATCAGAGTTGAGAAACTCGGTGTTGAAGCTGGTGAAACTGTTACTTTTGATAATGTTATTGCAGTAAGCAATGACGGATTAAAAGCTGGTGAAGATGTGAAAGATGCCAGTGTTACCGCTACTGTAGTTGAGAACGGTAAAGCAAAAAAAGTTATCGTTTACAAATACAAGAGAAAAACTGGATATCACAAGAAAAACGGTCACAGACAGCAGTACACTAAAGTAAAAATCGAAAAGATTAACGGTTAATCTGGTGTCATTATGATTACAATTACAGTTAAGAAGAGAAATGGAAATTATCTGGAATTTGTTTCGAAAGGTCACGCCGGATATGCAGAGGAAGGACAGGATATTGTCTGTGCTGCTGTTTCTGTACTGGTGATCAATACTGTAAATTCTCTTGAGACATTTACAGATGATCAGTTTGAAGTGCAGGAAGATGACGGCTATGTATCTTTTCATTTTACGGCTCCGGTTACTGAGAGGGGAACCCTTCTCATGGATTCGCTGATTCTCGGATTAACAGAAATTGAACATAGTTATAACAATCGATATTTGACAGTAAAAGTCAAGGAGGTGTAACAACATGATGAAAATGAACCTTCAGTTATTCGCACATAAAAAAGGAGTTGGTTCTACAAAGAACGGTCGTGATTCCGAATCCAAGAGATTAGGTGCGAAGAGAGCAGACGGACAGTTTGTTAAAGCTGGAAATATTCTTTACAGACAGCGCGGAACTAAGATCCATGCTGGTGAGAACGTAGGTTGCGGTAAAGATTATACTTTATTCGCACTTAAAGATGGTGTCGTAAGATTTACCAGAAAAGGACGCGATAAGAAACAGGTTTCTATCGTTCCAGTAGAAGCAGAATAATCTGGTTAAGCGAAGGCTTCAAATCTAATATGGGTTTGGAGCCTTTCTTTTATAGTAGAATTGCTATAGATTAAAAGAGTTATATGATATAAAAGAAACCATAGCAATCCATGTAAATAATGCATATTGATCCGACTCATCAGAGTGCGAAATCCTGCTGAACGGTCTCAAATGCATTAATTTAAGAAGATTACTATTACGAAATAATCATTAGTAAAGGACAGAGGTGTGTCATATGTTTGCAGACAGAGCGAAAATCTATATCCGCTCCGGTAAAGGCGGCGACGGCCATGTAAGTTTCCGCAGAGAATTATATGTTCCGAATGGCGGTCCTGACGGCGGCGACGGCGGTCGTGGAGGAGACGTGATATTTGAGGTAGATGAAGGCCAGAACACCCTTGGCGACTACCGACACAGAAGAAAATATAAAGCAGAAGACGGACAGGAAGGCGGCAAAAAACGCTGCCATGGTGCCGATGGAAAAGATGTTGTATTAAAAGTTCCGGAAGGAACTGTTATCATGGATGCAGAATCCGGTAAAGTAATTGCTGATATGTCCGGTGAAAATAAACGCCAGATCGTATTAAGAGGCGGAAGAGGTGGCAAAGGAAACCAGCATTATGCGACTGCAACCATGCAGGTTCCGAAATATGCACAGCCAGGACAGCCTGCGCAGGAACTGGAAGTTCTTCTGGAGCTGAAAGTAATCGCAGACGTAGGTCTGGTTGGATTCCCGAATGTCGGAAAGTCCACATTCCTTTCCCGTGTTACCAACGCACAGCCGAAAATTGCCAACTATCACTTTACAACCCTGAGCCCAAATCTTGGTGTTGTAGATACTGAAAACGGTGGTTTTGTGATCGCTGATATTCCCGGTCTGATCGAAGGTGCTTCCGAAGGTGTGGGACTTGGACATGAGTTCCTCCGCCACATTGAACGTACCAGAGTCATTATCCACATTGTAGATGCAGCATCTACAGAGGGACGTGACCCAATCGATGATATTTACAAGATTAATAAAGAACTGGAAGCTTATAATCCGGAAATTGCTGCAAGACCACAGGTAATCGCAGCAAATAAAATCGACTGTATCTATACAGAAGACGGCGAAGAGAGCCCGATTGACAAACTTAAGGCAGAATTTGAGCCAAAAGGAATCCAGGTATATCCGATTTCTGCTGTCAGCGGTCAGGGTGTCAGAGAACTTTTATTCCATGTGAAAGAACTTCTTGACAGCTGCCCACAGGAACCTGTAGTATTTGAACAGGAATTCTTCCCTGAAGATATGTTGATCGGAGAAAACCTTCCATATACAGTAGAGCAGAGTCCTGAAGATCCGACAATTTTTGTTGTCGAGGGACCGAAGATTGAAAAGATGCTTGGCTACACAAATCTTGATTCCGAAAAAGGTTTCGCATTCTTCCAGAAATTCCTGAAAGAGGGAGGCATCCTGGAAGAACTTGAGAAGGCAGGCATTCAGGAAGGCGATACTGTGCGTATGTACGGATTTGATTTTGATTACTATAAATAGATTCAATAATGAAACAGATGTGGTAAGACGGATGATTTTGTCCGTTTGCAGAGAATAACAGAGGAAAATAAAAATGACAAGTAAACAGAGAGCTTATTTAAAAGGTCTTGCAATGACCATGGATCCAATCCTTCAGCTTGGAAAGGGTGGTCTTACTCCTGAGAACACAGCCGCAGTAGATGAGGCACTTGCAGCCAGAGAACTGATCAAGATCAGTGTTCTTCAGAACTGCCTGGAGGATCCGCGCCAGATGGCTGAGGTTCTGGCAGAACGTACACGTTCCCAGATCGTACAGGTTATCGGTAAGAAAATTGTTTTATACCGTGAAGGCAAAAACGAAAAGAAAAAAATTGAATTACCCAGAAAATAATACGGAGTTTTTTATGGCTGACATCAAACACAGAATTGGTATTATGGGCGGTACTTTTGATCCCATCCACATGGGGCATCTGATTCTGGGAGAGAAAGCATACGAACAGTTCCGACTGGAAAAGGTACTGTTCATGCCTTCCGGAAATCCGCCTCACAAGAGAAACCGTCAGGGACGTGCCACGGATGAAGAAAGAGTTGAAATGGTCCGCAGGGCGATTACCGGAAATCCTCACTTTGAATTGTCGCTGACTGAAATGCATGAAAATGGTTATACTTACACTTATCATACACTGGAAATGCTAAAAGAGAAGAATCCGGATACTGATTATTATTTTATAATCGGCGCAGACTCCCTGTATGACTTTGATACATGGCGTGAACCGGAAAGAATCTGCAGAAACTGCATTCTGGTAACTGCTGTAAGAAATCATTCCACAATCGCAGAGCTCGAAGCAGAAATGAACCGTCTTTCGCTTAAATATAATGGCACATTTCTGACACTGAATACCACAAACCTTGATGTATCCAGCGAAATGCTCAGAAACTGGATCAGCGAAGATAAAAGTGTGCGTTACTATATTCCTGATCCGGTGATTGAGTATATCAGAGAAAACCAGATTTACCGTCTGGCCGAAAAGAAAGGATGATCTTCCGATGGCAGAGTATGATTTTATAAAAATGCAGAAAAAATTAGCAAAATATCTGGATGAGGATCGTTATGAACATACGTTGGGAGTTATGTTTACATGTGCAGCACTTGCCATGGTTCATGACTGTGATCTGATCACGGCCCAGACTGCCGGACTGCTCCATGACTGTGCAAAATGTATTCCGAACAAAAAGAAGCTGAAAATGTGCAGCCAGCATCATATTTCGGTATCTGAATTCGAACAGGAACATCCTTTTTTACTTCATGCCAAGATTGGAGCTTACGTAGCTAAGGCTAAGTATGATGTTACAGATGAAAATATTCTCTCTGCCATCACCTGGCATACTACCGGAAAGCCGGAGATGACACTGTTGGAAAAAATCGTCTATATTGCCGATTATATTGAACCAAAACGTGATAAAGCTCCTAATCTTGCAATTGTACGTAAACTGGCTTTTCAGGATCTTGACGAATGTATGTATAAGATTTTGGGTGATACACTGGCTTATCTGGAGGAAAATCCGAAAGATATTGATAATGCTACGAAAGATGCTTTTTTGTATTACAGAGATTTACACATGAAAAGACAGTCCTGAGTATAAATTGTCTCGACTGGCAGAGCTTTACATATAGGGGACAGCACAACAGGGAGAACAGATTACGGATATAAATATTTATTTAGAGAAGATATATGTAGCTATTCAATAGTCTGTTGATCATGAAGATATTGAACAGTTACAAAAGCAGATAGAAAGAGAGGTTGTTTCCATGAACAGAGAACTTGAAATGGCAAAACTTGCCTGCCGCGCACTTGATGAGAAAAAAGGAAAAGATATTAAGGTAATAGATATCCATGAAGTATCTGTAATTGCCGATTATTTTGTAATTGCAAGTGCTTCCAACCAGAATCAGGTTCAGGCTATGGTTGACAATGTAGATGAAACACTTGGCAGAGCCGGATTTGAAGCAAAACAGATTGAGGGAACCAGAAACTCCAGCTGGGTTCTTATGGATTACGGCGATATGATCGTCCACGTATTTGACGAAGAGAATCGTCTTTTCTATGACCTCGAAAGAATCTGGAGAGATGGTAAGGTTCTTGACGTTAATGAATTTCTTGAGAAATAAGTAGAAAAAATTTACAGTTATTCGGTGTAGAACTGCGTAGCGAGGCGGATGATTTTATCCGCCTGACTTTGTGAAATTTGCAAAATAAAATACAGAGGAAATCAGATATCATCATTAAGAGATACCTGATTTCCTCTGTTGTTTTTTAAATTGATATAGTATAATTTGCAGTGTATGGTGTCTTATACACTGAATCAAGTAAGTCTCCTGCTTCAATTGCGAAAAACAATAAGCAGTGGATGGGGACTTGCTTGTATCAGGCGGAGTGCAAGCTCCTTCTGATAAACTGCGGAGCAGTTATTCGGTTATGAGCAAGTAGTGAAGCGGATTGCGAATATCTGCCTGACTATTCACGTATCAGTTATATTACTCATACAAACGGAACACACCAAATACTTTGCCAAGAATCTGAAGACCTTCATGTACAAGGATTGGCTCCATTGTATCGTTTTCCGGCTGGAGACGATAGTATCCTTTTTCTTTATGGAAAGTCTTAACTGTAGCACCGTCATCGATCAGCGCAACAACAATATCTCCATCCTCTGCTGTGGACTGTTGTTTTACCAGAACCTGATCTCCGTCAAAAATTCCCGCGTTTATCATACTTTCCCCTTTTACTTTCAACAGAAAGCTCTGTGAATTAGGCATAAACTCTGCAGGGATAGGGAAATAGCCTTCAATATTCTCAACTGCCAGAAGTGGCTGTCCGGCTGCCACAGTTCCTATGATGGGAACATTCACAACCTCTCTGCGGACCAGATTAAAATTGTCATCAATAATCTCAATCGCACGTGGTTTCGTTGCATCTCTGCGGATATATCCATTTTTCTCCAGTGCTTCCAGATGTGAATGAACGGAAGAAGTAGATTTAAGGTTGACTGCCTCGCAGATTTCACGAACTGCCGGCGGAAATCCCCGGTTCAAAATCTCATTCTTTATGTAATCAAGAATCTCCTGCTGCTTTGGCGTGATTCTTCCATATGGCATAATTATACCCTCCTTTTTAAGTTATTTTTTGTTCGTACACTCTTCATAACCATTCAGCAGTCTGCTATTCTATGAGATACTGAACAGTTTCTGTTTTTTTTATCATATCATAATTCCTGACAAAAAGCAAACTTATATTCTGAAAATGTGTTCTTACTTATGTGCTCCCGTTACTGTTTACTCCATTCTCAGTAACGGGATTATTGGTTACAGTTAACACACCACTATCCCGTGAGGTGTTTTGGCATGAATATGCCAAAATCCCGAGACGTACAAGCCAAAATTCCATTGCCGCAGGCAATCTGGAATGAATTTTGGCTACGTTACTGTGAACGGAGTGAACAGTAACGATTATTGTGAATTCTTTATGAATAAACTTGTTTTTAAATGTGCAAAGTGTTACAATATTTTGGAAAATAGTGTAACTATTCAGCAGTCACTGTGAAATCGCTGAACAGTTATAGAATGATTATGAACTGCACAAAAAGGAGACATTCCATTGTCTGATAATAAATCAAAAAAAATGCCGGGAATCCTGGCAAGGCTTCGCATGGTCGTGGGGCTGAATATCGGAACGATCATGTTTGGCATCTTATTCATATATATGGCATTCAGTGCCATATTATATTTTACAACTACTCATATTGAGTCCTATCAGGTTACATCAGGACCTTTATCCCGCAACGAAACATATACCGGTCTTGCCATACGTGAAGAAAGTTTATGCAAGGCAGATTCATCAGGCTATATTACTTATTATGCAAGGGAGGGCAGTAAGATCAATGCTTCCGGAGCGGTGTACGGACTTAGTGATACAAAAACAGCTTCTGCTCCGGCATCTCTTGCCCCGGAAGAACTTTCAAAGGTACGGACTGATATGATGAGTTTTTCCAAAGGATTCAGTTCAAGTAAATTTAACAGCACCTACAGCTTTAAATATGAACTGAAGGGAAATATCCTTCAATATGCAGAGTCTGGCAATACCTCATCTGCTCCTCTTACTTCAGATGAGAACGGTGAAGGAAATGACAGTGGTGACAATGACAAAACAGCAGATATTTATCCCGGAAATCAAACTATCTGCCAGTCCCAATCTGATGGTATCGTTTTATATTCCATGGATAATTATGAAGGAAAAACAGTAGATGCTGTAAAAGCAGAAGATTTCGATCAGAATTCTTACCATGAAACAGATTTGAAAACTTCCGACAAGGTAAAAGCAGGAGATGATATTTATACCATTATCACAGATGAACGCTGGAGCCTTCTGATTCCTTTGAGCGACAGACAGGTTGAAAAACTGAAAGACCGTTCTACAATACGTGTCAAATTTTTAAAAGATGATATGACACAAAACGGAGATTTTTCCATTATTACCATAGACGATGATAAATATGGACAGATTGACTTCAATAAAGGTCTGATTCGTTATGCATCTGACCGTTTTTTGGACATTGAACTTGTAACCAACACAGTTGTAGGTCTGAAAATCCCTCTTACCTCTATTGTAACCAAGGATTTTTATGTGATTCCATCCAGAATGGCCACTACACAGGATAATCAGACAGGTTTTACCCTTTATGAGGGGAAAAATAAAACAACATTTAAAAATGTGAGCATTTACGCAAGCATTGATGATTCATCTGTCTCCAAACTGGCAGTGGACGAAGCAGAACAACCTCAGATTTATTATGTTGACAAGAGTTCATTTAAGGAAGGGGATGCCCTGATCAATACGGATACAGGTGAAAAATATGTGATCGGAGAGACAGATACCCTGGAGGGAGTATACTGTATTAATAAAGGCTATGCGGTTTTTCGCCGTATTGAAATACTTGATGAGAACGAAGAATATGCTATTGTATCTAAAAACACCACCTACGGTCTTTCCAGATATGATCACATTGTTCGAAACGCTGATAAAGTAAAGGAAGAAGACATTTTATACTAATTAAGGAGGCTTAATATGTTAGCTGATAAACTAAACCTTGTGAAAAAGAATATTGAAGAGGCCTGCGATACTGCAGGGCGTTCTCCCCAAGAGGTAACTCTTATTGCGGTCAGTAAGACCAAACCGGTGGAAATGCTGAAAGAAGCATATGATGCGGGTGCAAGAGTGTTTGGGGAGAATAGGGTTCAGGAGATCGTAGATAAATACGATCAGATGCCATCAGATGTACAGTGGCACATGATCGGACATTTACAGAGAAATAAAGTGAAATATATTATTGATAAAGTATCTATGGTACACTCTGTAGATTCTGTCCGCCTGGCAGAGGCCATCGAAAAAGAGGCAGCAAAAAAAGATATCTGCATGCCGGTTCTGATCGAAGTAAATGTAGCAGGAGAGGAAAGTAAGTTTGGCCTTTCAGTCGAAGAGGTATTACCATTTCTGGAAGAAATTTCTTCTTATGAGCATCTTCAGGTAAAAGGACTTATGACAATTGCACCATTTGTAGCAAATCCTGAAGAAAACAGAGAAGTTTTTCAAAAATTAAAGAAATTAAGTGTTGACATTGCGGCCAAAAACATTAATAATGTTAATATGAGCGTCCTGAGTATGGGAATGACAAATGATTATCAGGTCGCAGTTGAGGAAGGGGCCACTATGGTGCGCGTGGGAACGGGTATCTTTGGCGAAAGAGATTACTCAATAAAAGAAGATTAAAATAAGATTGGAGATTAAAATGGGCGTTTTAGATAAATTTTTAGATGCCATCAAATTAAACGATGATTACGATGATGATGGATTCTTAGATGATGATCTGTTAGATGAGGAAGAAGATGATGACTTTCTCGATGACGATTTCGATGAGAAACCAAAGAAGAAATTTTTTGATAAATTCTCTAAGAAAAAAGAATCCGACGATAATGATGACTTCGATGATGTAGAAGAGAAAGCAGTAAAGACAGTTCCTAAACAGGCATCTGCTCCAAAACAGACCGTTTCGGCTCCGTCTAAGGTTACGGTTAAACAGGAACGCGCCGAACGCCAGACACGTCCTGCAGCATCTTCCAAGATTACTCCAATGAGAAGCAGCCGCAAATCAAATCAGGGCCCAAATATGGAAGTCTGTGTGATCAAACCTTCTTCTATGGAAGATACGCGTGAGATTGCTGACACTTTAGTAGATAATTCTACTGTTATTTTGAATCTGGAGGGAATTGATGTGGAACTGGCACAGAGGATCATCGATTTCACGTCCGGTGCATGCTATTCTTTAGGCGGCAGCCTTCAGAAAGTATCCAGCTATATCTTTGTACTTGGACCGTACAATGTAGATATTACCGGTGACCTTCAGAATATTCTGGGAGGCTCTGCTCCGTCTGTAAGAGCAGGATATTGATCCAGGATGGAAAAAGATGAATTTTTTCTTAAGAGAATCCGGGAATTGGCAAATCTCTCCTGGCAGAGAGATATCGTTACATTTTCGGATTTTCTTAATTTAAATGAACAGAATATAGTCAGTAGCCTGAAACATCAGTTTCCCCAGATTGTTATGGAGACGTCCGGAGGCTATGAGAATGCGGAGCGTCAGATGGTTGCATTTCATCCTGATGCTCTTGCTTTTACATGGGAATATCCCATCGACTGTCTGAGGATTGAACCAAAGGCTCTTAAATTCTCTGAAGAGCTTTCTCATCGTGATTATCTCGGTGCACTTCTCAATCTTGGAGTAGACAGAAGTGTGATCGGTGATATTGTTGTTCAGAAAAAAGCTGCCTGGTTTTTCTGCCAGAACAAAATGACGGAATTCTTTCTTGAAAATCTGTGCCGGGTCCGTCATACCAATATTCTGATCACAAAAGTGGAGGATTCTGATGAATTTCCACGCCCTGTCCTTGAAGCTGTCAGCGGTACCTGCGCTTCGGTACGTCTGGATTCATTGATCTCGCTTGCTTTTAAGACATCCAGAAGCAGTATGGTATCTTATATTGAAGGCGGGCAGGTTTTTGTCAACGGAAAACTGATCACCAGCAACGGATATGAGCCGAAAGATGGTGACATTATATCTGTACGTGGGAAAGGACGGTTCATTTTTGACGGTGTTTCTCACCAGACAAAAAAAGGACGCTGCAGTGTGCGTATTATGCGCTATGTATAAATTTTGTAATAAAAGGAGAACAGGAAAATGGCAGAACAGAAATTACTTGTAAAACGGGAAGGAGATTTCCATTATCCTATTTATTTTAAAAATGACTTTCAGGATCTTGCCGGTGCGATCAGAGAAGAAGGACTTGAAAACCGGAAAATCTGTATTGTGACAGACAGTCATGTTGCACCTCTTTATCATGAGGCAGTTAAATCAGCTCTTCAGGAAATTTCCTCTGAAATATTCTCTTTTGTATTTGAAGCTGGTGAAAAGAACAAAAACCTGAATACAGTACAGGAATTATATAAAACTTTGATTGAGAATGAAATGGACAGAAAAGGTCTGCTGGTTGCGCTGGGCGGCGGTGTTGTAGGTGATCTGACGGGTTTCGGAGCTTCCACTTACCTGAGAGGGATTGATTTTATCCAGGTTCCTACTACGCTTCTGGCACAAGTTGACAGCAGCGTAGGAGGTAAAACAGGTGTTGACTTCCTTCAGTACAAAAACATGGTAGGAGCTTTCCATCAGCCCCGCCTTGTATATATGAATATGAGTACCCTGCAGTCTCTTCCGAATCGGGAATTCACCTGTGGAATGGGTGAAATTCTTAAGACAGGACTGATCTGCGATGAAGAGTTCTTCCGTTTTGTATGTAAGAATCAGCCTGAGATCAGTAAATTGGATCTGAGTATGCTTTCCAGAATGATCCGCAGATGCTGCGAGATCAAGGCAGGTGTGGTAGAGCGTGATCCGAAGGAGCAGGGAGAACGTGCACTTTTAAATCTTGGTCACACAGTCGGACATGCAGTCGAAAAAATGAAAAACTTTCAGCTGCTTCATGGACAGTGTGTTGGAGTCGGTCTGATCGCTGCTGCTTATCTTTCCATGCAGAGAGGATTATTAACAGAAGAAGAATACGAAGAGATCAGAAAAGGGTGCCATTCTTATAATCTTCCTCTTTCTGTTGATTCACTGAATGCCGGGGATGTCCTGGCAGCAACAAAAAAAGACAAAAAAATGGAAGCCGGTCATATTAAATTTATCCTTATGGACGGGATCGGTAAAAGTTTTATAGACAAAACTGTCACAGATGAGGAACTGCTCCAGGCAATCCGGGAGATTCTGATATGACAGCTGTTTCCTCCGTATCTTCATGTATGCACTGGATTAGAGGCTGTATTATTATCCTTTTGCTGACAATCCTGGATCAGGGAAGTAAATCTCTTGTTCTGGCACAACTGAAAGATCAGCCTGATATCTCTCTCATTCCGGGAGCTCTTCAATTACGGTATCTCGAAAATCGTGGAATGGCCTTTGGATTGTTTGAAGGTAAAATTCCGGTGTTTGTGATTTTGTGCCTTTTGTTTTTTGGTGTATTTATCTATGTATATGCCAGAATCCCGAAAAACAGATATTATCTGCCGCTGTCAGTAACTGCACTGGTAATGGTTTCCGGTGCTCTTGGAAATTTTATTGACAGAGTATGCAGAGGCTATGTTGTGGATTTTATCTATTTTTCACTGATTAATTTTCCGGTATTTAATATAGCTGATATGTATGTGGTATGCAGTGGCATATTACTTGTTATGCTGGTGTGTTTCAGATACAAAAATGATGAAGATTATGACTTCTTAAGAATAAAAAAGGATTAGTATTATGGAAATGCTTAATTATCAGGTTTCTGACGGTCAGTCCGGTATCCGAATTGACCGCTATCTTTCTGAAATGAACGAAGAACTGTCACGTTCTTATATTCAAAAGCTGCTTAAAGAGCAGAAAATAACCGTCAATGGTTCTGCTGTAAAAGCCAACTACAAAGTTCAGGAAGGAGATGAAATCTCCGTAGCAGTTCCTGACATAAAAGAGCCGGATATACTTCCGGAAGATATCCCTCTGGATATTCTTTATGAAGATGATGATGTACTTATTGTAAATAAACCAAAGGGGATGGTGGTTCATCCCAGTGCCGGACATACTTCCGGAACATTGGTAAATGCTATTATGTTTCACTGTAAGGACAATCTGTCGGGGATCAATGGTGTTCTGCGTCCTGGTATTGTCCACAGAATCGACAAGGATACCACAGGTGCACTTCTTGTATGCAAGAATGATAATGCACACCGCAACCTGGCAGAACAGTTAAAAGAGCATTCTATCAGGCGCAGATACCGGGCAATCGTAGCAGGAGTACTGAAAGAAGACGAAGGGACGATCGAAGGTCCCATCGGGCGCCATCCGATTGACCGCAAAAAGATGGCTGTCAACTATAAAAACGGCAAGGATGCTGTCACACATTATAAAGTTCTGGAACGTTTCAAAAATGCCACTTATGTGGAATGCCGTCTGGAAACAGGCAGAACGCATCAGATTCGTGTGCATATGACAAGTATCGGTCATCCACTTCTGGGTGATGAAGTGTACGGTTCCGGTAAGAATCCTTATCATCTGCAGGGACAGACGCTTCATGCAATGATTCTTGGCTTTGTTCATCCATCAACGGGCGAATATATGGAGTTTACAGCTCCTTTACCTGAATATTTCGTTAAATTATTAGAAAAATTACGAAAGTAGTTTGCATTTTTTGGGAAATATTGTATAATATGTCTATCGAATATGTAACAGAAGGGAGTGCAGACTATGAATAGTACGAGTTCAATTATTACAATTGGTCGTGAGTACGGCAGTGGAGGAAGACAGATAGGTCAGGAAGTTGCTAAATATTTTGGTATTAAATGTTATGATAAAGAACTTCTCGAACATGCAGCAAATGAAAGCGGTATCTGCAAAGAACTTTTTGAGAATCATGATGAAAGACCAACTAACAGCTTTTTATATTCTCTGGTTATGGATACCTACTCATTTGGTTATTCTTCTTCAGGATTTACAGATATGCCTATGAACCACAAAGTATTTCTTGCACAGTTTGACGCAATCAAGAAACTGGCCTCCGAAGGTCCATGCGTTATGGTCGGAAGATGTGCAGATTATGCATTGTCAGAGTATAAAGACTGTTTCAGTGTATTTGTACATGCAGATACAGACTGGAGGATTAACCGTCTTTCGCAGAAACATAATAAAACTGCAAAAGAAGCAAAAGACATGATCAATAAGACAGACAAGAGCCGTTCCAGTTACTATAATTACTACACCAATAAGAAATGGGGTGCTGCTTCAAGCTACAATCTCTGCGTAGACAGCAGCAAACTTGGAATTGATGGTGCAGCAAAAGCAATCATTCAGGCAATTGAGATTTTTGATTCCATAAAAAATAAATAGGATTATCTTTTTACAGATACTTTACCACATCCTTGGTAAAGTATTTGTTTTTTGGATGAATTTATAACAGTCTTTTCAATTCATTCCAGATTGCCTGCGGCAATAGAATTTTGGCTTGTAGGCCTCGGGATAGTGGTGTATGAACAGTAACAAGACTGCTATATTTTTTTTTAATATATATTAAATTTTCATGACATTTGTTAAAATATATGCTATAATTATACCATGTTAAAAAGGAGGACATTATGAAATTTCGTTGGGACAACCGATATTTACACTGGGGTGTAACCGCTTTTCTGGTAATTGCCGCCAGTGTGCTGTTTTATTATGGCATCTTTCATATGAAAACCCTGATCGTGGGAATCAAAACTTTTCTGGGAATTATGGCACCTATTATCTATGGTGTAATCCTTGCCTATATTCTCAATCCGCTGATCAACCTCTTTGAGCAGAAGCTGATCTATCCACAACTGGAAAATCATAATATTAAGCTACAGAAAAAAGGAAAACGGGCAATTCGATGGGGATGTGTCCTTTTTTCCATGTTCCTGTTCTGGATTATCATTTACACATTACTGATGATGGTGCTTCCTCAGTTAATCCGAAGTATCATGAGTATTATTTACAGTTTTCCGTACTATGTAAAAGTTATTGAAAAGTGGCTCAATTCATTTGTTGAGCATGGATGGAAACTGAATCCTGAAATGCTCGATGTGATCAACCAGTACTCTGCAAAAGCACAGGAATATCTTACTACCGATATTCTTCCGCAGATGCAGGATATGCTCAAAAATGTTTCAGCAGGTATTTTTGATATCCTGATCTTTATGAAGAATTTTCTGATCGGTGCCATTGTAGCTTTGTATGTACTTGCAGACAAAGAGAAATTTGTTGCCAAAAGCAAAATGATGGTATACGCTATATTGCCTCATAAATGGGCAAATATGCTTATACGCGTTATGCGTTTTACAGACAAGACTTTTGGTGGTTTCATATACGGAAAACTTCTGGATTCTGCTATTATTGGAATTTTGTGTTATTTTGGAATGTTGCTTTTGGATTTGCCGTACCCGATTCTTATCAGTGTAATTATCGGTGTGACAAATGTCATTCCGTTTTTTGGTCCTTACATCGGAGCCATTCCATGTATTTTGCTTATTTTAGTAGTAGATCCTGTAAAAGGTCTGTATTTTGCAATTTTTATCCTGCTTCTTCAGCAGTTTGATGGAAATATCCTTGGTCCGAAAATTCTCGGAGAATCTACCGGACTTTCCAGTTTTATGGTTATTGTTGCCATCATGATCGGGGGCGGTCTCTTTGGGGTTCCGGGAATGATTGCAGGAGTTCCTATATTTGCCGTACTTTATGCTCTGATCTGGAGACTGATCAATCATTCTCTTAATGACAAAAAAATGCCGGCAGAAGAAGAGACATATATAAATATTGACTGTCTGGATGAACAGACAGGTGAAGTACTTCCTCTTTGCAAGGAAGAAAAACACAAGGTTTCACCGGAAGAACTGGAAGCGAGAAAAAATAATTTTTTTATGAAAATATGGAATCCGCTTTCCGGACTGGTCATAACCATATGGAAATATCTCCTGCGGATTTTAAACATAATATGGGGATATATCAAAAAAGCAGGGATTTTCCTGAAGAACAGATATGTTGAATTAAAGAATAAACGAGAGAAAAATAAGTAAACCTTCACAGTTACAAAAAAAACACACACAGGAGTTACTATGAAGAAAAAAAAGTTATATTTGACAGCTTTTCTTTTGGTTCTGGCACTGGCTCTGCAGGGTGGAATCTTTTCCGGTTTCTCTGTATCGGTTCAGGCTGCAGCAACTTTCAAAAAGCAGACAGGATTTGTGAAAAAAAACGGAAGCTGGTACTATTACGATAAGAATGGAAAAAAAGCTACCGGCTGGTACAAAAGTGCAGCAGGAAATCAGTACTATTTCGGAAAGACCGGTGCAGCCAAAGCCGGAATTCTGACCATCAGTGGAAAAAAGTACTGTTTTAATGAAAAAGGTAAAATGCTTACTACCTGGCAGACAGTAAATGGAAAAACGTATTTCTTTGATGAAAAAAAAGGATATATGCATACCGGATGGGTAACTACAGCTGCAGGGAATAAATACTATTTCTGGAATGACGGGGTGATACGATCCGGTTTCCATAAAGTAAATAATGTATATTACTGCTTTAATGAAAAAGGAAAAATGTATAAAAACTGTTTTCGCAAAAGCGGGAATTCCACCTATTATCTTCAGGCCAATGGCACTATGGCAAAAGGGCGTCTGAAAGTAAAGGGAAGCTGGTATTCCTTTAACAGAAATACCGGTCAGCTGGTCAGAAGCGGATGGTATAAAGAAACAGACGGTTCTTATTATTATGCAGCTTCAAATGGTAAACTTGTCAAAGGCTTCTATAAACCGGATTCCTATTATCGGTATTTCAGGAAATCAGATTGTAAACTGGTTACGGGATGGCAGACGATCAACGGACACAAGTATTATTTTAAGAAAACTAATGGAATCCGTTACGATGATATTATCCTGAAATCGTCATCTGGGAAAAGATATTATTTTGAGTCTGACGGAAAACTTGCCAGCAGTAAGTGGATCACGAAAAAAAGTGCTCATTATTATGCGAAATCAGATGGGGTGCTGGCCTCTGGATGGCTGACAGTAGACGGAAAGAAATATTATATGAATCCTTCTACATGCGAACGTGAAAGTGGGTGGGTTACTGTAGATGGAGAGAAGTATTACCTGAGTTCCTCCACAGGTGCTCTGGTTACAAATCAGTGGATTGATGATAATCATTATGTTGGAGAAGATGGTTCTCTTATTCCTGACTATCAGAACGGAGTTTCTTTCCGGTGGCCTTTAAGCTCCGGTTATTCCTATATCAGCAGTTATTTTGGAAACAGGGAATCTCCGGGAGGAGTCGGTTCTACCAATCATAAAGGAATTGACATTCCTGCTCCTACAGGAACACCGATTTATGCGGCAGCATCAGGAACCATTGTTGCCATGCTTTCACCGGCAGCGTCAGGCGGTGCCGGATATTATACCAAGATCAATCATAATGGAAAGGGACTTATCACAGAATATATGCACCAGTCTAAATTTAACCCAAATCTGAGTGTAGGAGATAAGGTCAAAAAAGGTGATATCATCGGATATGTAGGAAGCACCGGGAACAGCACCGGTCCTCATCTTCATTTTGGGGTTATGGTTAATGGGGTAAATAAGAATCCTCTGAATTATGTGAAGAGACCGTCATAATCAATCGGTTTCAGACACGCTCTAGTACAGCAAAAATTAAGTTTCTGCTATATTGACGCAGGATGATTTCTTCAGCTGCAAGGCGGAGGAATGAGGCGTAGCGGTGGCTACGGCGATTGACGACAACGCCGCAGATGAAAAATCAGACAAGTCAATATAGCAGTTACTTAAATTTTAGCTGTACTAGTACATCGTTTCGCAGACAAGTGAGTGGTATAGTTATTTTCATTTTATAAATATATAAAAAAGGATATATGGTATATGAAGGAAGAATCAGAAAAAACATACACTTATTACAGAAAAGCGCAATATCATGAAACAGACCAGATGGGCATTATCCATCACTCTAATTATGTAAAATGGATGGAAGAGGCCAGGATTGGATATATGAGCCGGATGGGTTTCAGCTATAAGAAAGTAGAAGAGTTGGGAGTGATCTCCCCTGTTGTGGAAATTTCGGTTGCATATAGAAAGCAGGTTTTCTTCGATGATGAAATCCGGATCCGCGTTGGCATTAAGCAGTATAATGGAATTTCTCTGGAATTTAATTATGAATTTTTTAATGCGAGCAGAAATGAAATCTGCACAACCGCTTATTCCAGACATTGTTTTCTAAAAGATGGGAAACTGATCGCTCTCAAAAAAGAGCTTCCGGAATTGAATCGCATTATTACAGATTGTCTGTAAAACTATAGTTTTCCGGGAAAACGAAAAGTGGAGGTATTATGTTACAAAAGAGAAAAAGACGTTTTATACAAACAATTAGCACGCAAAAATAAATCCGGAAACAATAAATGGATGTAACTGGTTGGCAACAATAAGATAACATAAAAACATACGAAAGTAGTATGTTTTTATGTTATCTACATCTATACGACAAACGCGAGTTTTTCATATAGATGTAGGCTGTAGCTGTCTTTGCGCTGTAATCGTTTATTGACAAAGGCATTTTCTCTGCAATTATTAATCATTATCAACTTTGATGATTTATATGTGTTAAATATTCTCAACAATATTCTTAACATTAAGAAGTTATAAAATAATTTTTTTTAAGGAGATTTTTTATGGATAAATATATTGATTATTATAATGATAACAAGAAAGTCACTTACCATGAACAGACCGATATTTCAAATATTTTGAAGCTTCGAGCTGTTTTGAAAACACTGCCTGATTTCTGCAAGGATTATTTTCGTGCTATGGATCCGCTTACTACTGCCAAAACACGAATTTCCTATGCGTATGATATCCGAATCTTTTTTCAGTTTCTCCTGGATGAAAATCCTGCCTTTAAGGACTATTCCATGAAAGATTTTACCGTTGATGTTCTGGATCAGCTTAAAGCTATAGATATCGAGGAATATCAGGAATATCTTAAAGTATATAAAAATGGTGATAAAACAGAAACCAATGGTGAACGTGGCTTGAAAAGAAAAATTTCTGCATTGAGAAGTTTTTATGCATATTATTATAAACATGAATTTATCCAGACGAACCCAACTGTTCTTGTAGATGTTCCGAAAACTCATGAAAAAAATATTATACGTCTTGATGCTGATGAAGTTGCCATGTTATTGGATCATATAGAGCACTGCGGTGATGAGCTTACCGGACAGAAACGTGTTTATTATGAAAAAACCAAGGAGCGTGATCTTGCCATCGTTACTCTCCTGCTTGGTACCGGGATTCGTGTATCTGAATGTGTAGGACTTGATATTGAAGATGTTGATTTTAAAAATAATGGGATTAAAGTCACCCGAAAAGGTGGAAATGAAATGGTTGTATATTTTGGACATGAGGTAGAAAAAGCTTTGAAAAAGTACTTGGAAGTTCGTAAGAATATCGTTCCTGTAGCAGGGCATGAACACGCTCTCTTCTACTCTACCCAGCGAAAAAGGATTGGCATCCAGGCTGTTGAAAATCTGGTAAAAAAATACGCAGGTGCCATTACGACCACAAAAAAAATCACACCACACAAGCTTCGCAGTACTTACGGTACTACTTTGTATCAGGAAACAGGCGATATTTACCTTGTAGCCGATGTATTAGGTCACAGAGATGTAAACACCACAAAGAAACATTATGCAGCTATGGATGATGCAAGACGTCGTAAGGCGGCCACAGCGGTGCATTTACGCGAAGATTAAAAACATAAAAAGATAAGTATGAAAAATGACAGATATGTCTCTGGAGTTTTGTACAGACTTTAAATAACAGACATAAGACATATCTGTCACATACTTGATTCTGTTTGGGTTATGATATGTTTTTCAGAATTCTATTTACTAACTGTTAAAGCTATTTTTATTTATCAAAATCAGTTTCAAATACGCCTTCCGGAGTACGTATTGTCAGTAACCCAAGATTGAATTCATCATCCATTACAGTAATATGATATTCAAAAATAACATCATCTTCAACCTTGGAAAGTAAAACGTAAGAGCCATTTTCTTTTCCTTCAATTTGGTCGCAGATATCTCCGTAAACCATTTCACCGGAAATTGCTCTTGGATATCCTGCATCTTTAATTTTTTGCTCAATTATTCTGTATAATTCTTCCATATATCTCTCATCTCCTAATATTTATTGTTTTCCATGATAACAGGTATGCTTACAAAATGCAATAAAAAGGATATCTGCTGAAAATATCTTAACAGGTATCCTTTTTATTTATGTTATGTAGTTTTTAGTATTAATAATAAAAGATGGTTATAAAGCTACACTGATCTTACCATGGAGCGCTTCAGGAATCTCTTCTTTGTCTAAAGATACGCTAATTACAAAAGTAATATTAAATTGTTTACCAATCTCATCTAACTGTCCCAGAGTACCTGTAATGTCTTTATCTTCCAATTTTGCTACCTTAAGGAAACTGTCAAGATAAATCTGCTCAAGATCGTGATCCTGAGAAAGGATACCACAGATAAATCCTACAAATTCATCTGCATTCTTAATAGGGAATCCGGATACATCAATAAGACGTACTTTATTGTTGAGTTCATACATATGTTTTGTGCTCTTGTCTAAGTAGACAATACTTCCATTTGCCTCTTTTACCGCACCATTTACCTTATCTAACAGTACTTTTGTTTTGCCCTTGCCTTTCTTTCCTACAATCAGTTCAACCATGCTGCTTTCCTCCTTAGACACATATAATATTAATTTAGACTAAAAACTTTAATTAATATGTTTTATATTATAGTGCATATTATTCAAAAACACAAGTGGTATTTATATTTTTTTATGAAATTTTGTTGAAAATATGTTACTGTTCACACACCACTGTCCGGCGAGGTGTTTTGGCATATTCATGCCAAAATCCCGAGATATTTATTTTTTTCAATGGGTAAAAAAGCTATACAATTCCAGGTATTCCTTTTCTGTTTCCTCGAAAGCCCGTACCGTATAATCTATTGTAATATGAATCTCCGGTGCTTCCCTTTCCTGGGGTTCATTTAGCAGGTATGTAAGGTCAAACCAGAGCATAGCATCATCGATTCCTTTTAATAATTGTTCTTCTTTTGCGTTTAATGGGCTCCCAAGATATTTCTGATAGATCAGATTCAGCAGATTTTTCTCCTGCTCTTTATATCCTGAGAGGGTTTTCTTGAATGGTCTTGGCACATCAGATAAATAACATTCGCTGGCATCGTGCAGAAGGCAGGCAAATGCCACACGCCTGGAATATCCTCGCGCAAGGGCTTCTCTGGCACAGTTGATGCAATGCTGACCTACTGAAAAAAAAGTTTTTACCTGTCCGTTTCCGCGGCAGATCAAAGATAAGGCATGTGCAATATCTTCGATACAGATCATATCCGGATCCGGATGTAATGGATCTATATGTCTGCCTGTGTATGTTGTAATACAATTGTTATTCATGATCTTTCACCTCGTTCTTTTATGTAACCGGAATTCTTGTAACAGCAAAGTGGATGGTCTTGTACGACCCCTGTCGGAAGACTTTATTATGTTATAGGTTGTTATAAAAACATTGCGGAGAATTTTCTATAACATAAAACGGATACAATTAATGATAACTGTATCCGTTTTATGTTGACTAACTGTTGATATTATGAAGCAGTGAATTCATCTCCTGATACAGAAGTTCTTTCGTAGCAGCTCCCATTACAATTGAAACAAAAGTTTTTCCGTATGCATTCTGTGTAAGGATTGCAAGACAATTGCCGGCTACTTCTGTTGTTCCGGTTTTACCACCGAGAATTGTAACATCTTTTGGGGCTGTTGCCTCTCCGGTAAGATAATGGTCTGTTGCGGTAAGCGTGGTGCTTTTTTCAGTTCCGTCTGAGCCTGTATAGGTTACTGTATAAGATGGCAACTCTGTAATTTCTATAAATTCAGGGTAGGTGAATGCTTCATTCAGCATCAGATAAATATCATATGGTGTTGTATAGTGATTTTCATCCTGCAGTCCATGTGGATTGGAAAAATGCGTTCCTGTACATCCAAGCTTTGCGGCATAATCATTCATCATCTGTACGAAGTTCTCTGTACTGCCTCCAACATATTCCGCAATGGCAGAAGCTGCATCATTGCCGGAATATACAAGCAGACAGTGGAGAAGCTGATCAAGGGTAACCTGATCGCCGGCCACAAATCCGCAGACCTGTGATCCATCCTCCAGTGTAACATTATCCTGAGTGATCGTGACAGTGTCATTCAGTTTTCCACTTTGTAATGCAAGCATTGCTGTCATGATCTTGGTAATACTTGCAGGATACACCTTATCATAAATGCCGTTTGCATACAGTACTTTATGATTGCTCAGACTGAACAGCAGCCCTTTCTGTCCTTCTTCCAGCTGGGCATTCTTAATACGATCAACATTTCCTTTGGAGGAAACACATAATTTCTGGGCAAAAGATTCTGTTCTCATATTTTCCTTAGCTGCAAGGGCATTTGTGAAAACTTCAGAAGAATCAAAAGCCTGTTCAGGAGTACCAAAATAATTTCCGCTTAATATATTCCATCCGTAAAAAACACCGCCGGCAGCTGCAAGAATCACAAATACACCAACCAGAATCCTGAATATATGTTTTAATCTCTGACGCTTTTTATGATATTTTGTACGCAGCAGAGCCTGATGCTCCTCTGTTTGTCTGGATGGCATCTGCGATTTCGGCAGTTTGACTGTCTGAAGCGGTCTGGAAGGTTTGTGTCTGTGCGGAGCTGCAGATTTGTATGGAACAGCAGATTTCTTTTCCGGTATTTTACCGGAAGATTTCTTTTTTGTTCTCATAAGTAATCCTCTCTTCTGTCAATTTCTTTTTGAATAATTTCTTTATTGTATGCGCTGCTCTGAAGTCCTACATTGAGTACAAGCCCCATACCAATATACAGACTTACCAGCGAAGTCAGTCCATAGCTTACAAAAGGAAGGGGAGTTCCCGTATTAGGCGCAAGACCTGTTGCAACACAGATATTAATGAAGCTCTGTAGTGCGATCAGGCCGCCGATTCCACAGCAAAGAACCTTTCCTGACAAATCTTTTGCCCGAAGACTCATCCGGATACATTCAAAGGCAATTGCCAAAAGCAGCAATACAATTATCACGCATCCAATAAATCCGTACTCTTCACCTGCAACAGCAAAAATAAAGTCTGTCTGATTCTCTGCCACGAAGTTTCCCTGATTTACAGAAGTTGTACTGTCATCACCGCTTAATTTCTTACCAACCAGTTCCCCTGAAGCAATTGCAGTTTTAGAGTTATTCTGCTGTTCAATATCATCCGAGTATTCTTCGTTTTCCGGATACAAAAAAGACATGATACGGCTTCTCTGGTAATCCTTGAGCAGTTTTTGATCCGGCTGGACAACAATTGATAAAAAAATAATGGTCAATGGAACAGCAATAAGCAGTGCTCCTCCGATGATCTTATAGCTTAAACCTGCAATATAGATCATAATACAGAAAATTACTACAACAGTAATTGTATTTTTCAGGTCCGGCTGTTCCAGGATCAGGAACAGAGGTACTGCCAATAATACGCCGGATAATGCCAGCGTTTTAAGTGTATTCAGTGTTTCCTCATGATCCATAAAAAATTTTGCAAAGAATACGATCAGGATAATCTTTGATAATTCTGTCGGCTGAAATCGGAAAGATCCGATACCGATCCATCTGGCAGCACCGTTGGCACTGTCACCCGCAATACGCACAACGATTAGCATGATAATATTAAATCCATACATGATCCACTGAAAGTTCATGATCCATGAGTAATCCAGCAAAGAAAGGATTAGCATGACAATAAGTCCAAGTATTACTCCGGCAAACTGCTTTGCTCGCAGGTCCGATGCTGCTGTGCCTACCAGTGTAACTCCTATCAGGCTGATCGCCAGTAGGAAAATGATCAGTCTGAAATTGTAAAATCTTAATTTATATTGCTTTAACATAATTTATCTGTCCTTTTTAGTAACTGTGAAGATACCAAACGGTTATCCTTTTTGTTTAAAACAGGAATATACGCATGGAGTACTGCAGGTTCCTGCGTAATCTGGATTTTTACCTGTTCTTCATCAATAGTAAGGTATTTTTTTACGGTATGTATCATATCATTCCGCAACATTTTCATCATCTGTGGAGAGCAGTCGATACGTTCCGAGATCAGCAGAAGCTTCATGCGGTCTCTTGCATATCCGGCTGAACGCTTCTTTTCTTTAAAAAAAGCTTTCACACAGATTCCCCCTTATAAATACAGGCTACTTTTTGAAAAAACTACCTATTTTTCTTAATAACCCCTGCTTCCTGTTAATGTCTGCAAACGGAATCTCTTCACCTAAAAGGCGTTTACAGATATTCATGTATTCTTCTTCTGCCTGAGAAGATTTCCCGGAAAGAGGCTCCCCCTGATTTGTGGCAATCACAATCTGTTCATCATCCAGAATTGTTCCGATCAGATCAACAGCAAGGATATCCGTTACATCATCTACGGACATCATATCACCTCTTGCAATCATATCCGGCCGCAGGCGATTGATGATCAGGCTGATATCTCTGATCTCGTTGGCTTCCAGGAGTCCGATGATCCGATCTGCATCACGTATCGCAGAAACCTCCGGCGTAGTAACTACCAGGGCTTTATCAGCACCTGCGATCGCATTTTTAAATCCCTGTTCAATTCCTGCCGGACAGTCCAGAAGAATATAATCAAACTGTTCTCTCAGATCGTCGGTCAGTTTTATCATCTGTTCCGGAGACACAGCGGATTTGTCTTTTGTCTGTGCAGATGGCAGAAGACATAATTCCGGATGTCTTTTATCCTTGATCAGAGCCTGTCGCAGACGGCAGCTTCCGTTAATGACATCCACCAGATTATAGACAATCCTGTTCTCCAGGCCCAGAACAACATCCAGATTCCGCAGACCGATATCTGTATCAACCACAACAACTTTTTTGCCCAGCATAGCCAGACCTGTTCCGATATTGGCGACAGTTGTGGTTTTTCCTACTCCGCCTTTGCCGGAAGTAATCACAATGACTTCACTCATAGTTACAATTTCCTCCCTGAAAAAATTTCCATTCTTCTGGTATTCTCCTGTATGGTAGTTTCAGTCATTCGAAGTGTCACTGGTATCACTTGCCGCAACACCGGTAAGAATAGACTTTTCATCAGTTAATTCAAAGATATATTTAAAAATATCATCAGCTGCAAGACACGCATTACCGGAAGTATATCCATTCTCAATACGCACTGCAATCGCATATTCAGGATCTGAAGCCGGGGCATATCCCACAAACATACCATGGTTTGGATGATAAATATTTACCTCGGCTGTACCGGTTTTACCTGCCACATCCACGCCAAGTCCGTCAAACTGTCTGTGAGTCTGTACTACCCGGTACATTCCGTCGTGAATATCATCCCACACATTCTGTGATACATCAACTGTATTAATGATATCCGGCTCATATTTTTTTAAAGTATTACCCTTGGAATCTGTCTGTCTGTCAAGTAAAGTCAGATCATAAACATTTCCACTGGTAGCGATCGCTGTTGCATAACGTGCCAGCTGACTGGTGGTATAAGCATTGGTACCCTGTCCGATATAAGACGGGACTGCGTAGGAATCTGACACATGAGGTGCGGATTCTGTGATCTCGATACCTGTTTTCTTATCCAGACCAATCTCTGAAGCGTATTTTTGCAGTACACTCAGGCTTCGGTTTTCTGAAAAGTTTCCGTCTGCATCCTGACCAAGTTTAAAACCAATCATATTGAAATAATAGTTACAGGACTGCTCAATCGCCTCCCTGATCTCGATCTCTCCATGTCCCTGTTTGTTCCAGCAGTTGATCGGAGGTGTTACAAGATCAAAGGAGCCGGTACAGTTAATGTATGTTCCGTCATCGATCACTCCTTCAGACATTCCGGCAATTGTAGACAGAATCTTAAATGTAGAACCCGGTGCTGCTGTCTGTTGGGTTGCTTTATTGAAAAACGGACTGGATTTATCTGTAGATAATTTCGCATAATAATCCGTATCCATGTTATTTACCAGACGGTTATTGTCATATCCCGGGTAGGATACGCATGCAAGAACATCCCCTGTTTTGACATCTGTGATTACTGCAGAAGCAGAACATGGCTCCAGCGCAAGCTGTGCAGGTTCTATTTCGAGAGTATAAATTTTATTGATCATAAAGTCATAAGCTGTCATGGAGCCGGAGGCCAGTGCCTCGTAACTGCCATCATCTTTTGATAAAACTCCCTGTTCATACAGCACCAGACAGATCTCGCTTCCGGAAATGGTGTCCTCCTGAAGCATATACTTATACAGAAGTTTTGAGAAATTGATGTCTGTTTTAAGATAATCGATCAGATAATCTGTAAGAGCCTGATATACTTCATCGGAATCCAGATAATCTCCTTCTGTAGAAAATTTGGAAATATCGATCCAGTTCTGACTTGCCGCATATGTCAGATAATCTTTCAGACTGATATCTTTATCGGTTGTCCATTTCTGATAAGTACTGTCAGAGGTATCAATGGCATTCTTTGAGATAATCCCCAGCGTATCTCTGAGAAGATCATCACAGATATAAGTAAGATATTCCTGGATCTGATCATCTTCATCTTTTACGGCCGGTGGATTCTCAGCTGTCAGCCTGTTAGTTATTGTATCAAAAACCTGTTGCTGTTTCTGTTGAAATTTGGCATATAATTTTTTTTCTGTATCGGAGGCGTTGGCATCCCTGAATTTACTGATATCAATGACACTGTTGGCAATCAGGGCATTATATACATCATAGATCGGTATCTTGATCTGTGCAGCATCATTTACACTGAAATCATAGGTTTTGGCTGCTTCGATCTTGGATAAAAGGATTCCGGCAACTCTCTGTTTCAGTATCTGGTAGATGGCGGACTGCCAGCTGCTGTCTATGGTAAGATAGGTATCGTTACCTGCGACAGGTTCTACTCTCGTGCTGTCGTCAATCTTAAGTACTTTACCAAGGTTATCGACAGTGACAGTTTCTTCACCGTCTGTTCCCTGAAGAGATGTTTCCATATATTTCTCAATTCCCGATTTACCGATGATCGCATCATTTGAATAATCAGGATTCTTCTGTCTCAGTTCTTCAAGCTCTTCTGAAGAAGCCTGTCCCGTATAACCAAGAATTGGTCCCATGCTTGCATCATCAATGTATTTGCGGACAGAATCCTCTACAATGTCAATTCCCTGAAGCTCCGGCTGATTTTCTCTGATTGCAGCTACAGATTTTTCGCTTATATTTGAAGCGATCGTAACGGCCATGTACTTCTTGAAACTGTTAGTGCTCAGTGCATAGCGGATTTTGGAAAGCTCAAGTATATCCTGCTTTGACAGGTTCTCCGGAAGTCCATGGGATGTCAGTTCTTCTTTGGTATAAGCATTATCGCCGTAAAGAACAATGGAAAATCCCTCTTTTCCGCTCATAAACTCGATCATCTGATCTGCAGTGGCATTTTTCTGTTTTTTTGTCAGGTTATCAATCAACGGTTCTCCGTAAATATCCGCACGAAAACGGTTCAGAGTAAATCCCTCATCAACATCAAAAGCATAATTCCCGCTCTCATCCAAAACAATATGGAAGCCGGTACTGATGGAATCCCCGTTGGACTCAAGGATTTTCAGGACTTTATAGGCAATCCCGTTCAGTGTAAGATTCTTTTCTCTGGTAGAATCATAAGTTCCATTATCCTCAAAGGTAACAGAATAAGCCAGCACATTTGTTGCCAGCTCCTCACCATTTCTGTCATAGATATTGCCACGCGTACTTTTGATCACACGTTTTTTTGTTGTTCTTGATTCAAATTTGCTGATATAAGCCTCTCCCTGGATGATCTGCAGTTCAAAAAGCTGACGGACCAGAGTGGCTGACATAAATACAAAAACCAGTACCAGTACTGTGGTACGTTTTATTCGTATCTTTTTAAAAAATCTTTTTATTTTAGTACCCAAATAGACTCACTTTCCTTCATTGATGGATTCTTCATGAAATGATAATTAATATAATGAAATACCCGGTAAACAATCAGTGTAAGGATCACTGTATAAAAAATCTCCGGTAAAATAATCCGGTATAAATAGGTTCCGAGCCCCAGACGTCCCCTGAGCAGAAACTGCAATGCATAGACAGAAAGTCCGTACAGTAAATCCCCGATACCTGCAAGCATAACCGGAACCTTTATGTCATCATCATAGCAGATCCTGTGGGCATATCCGCTTAAAAAGCCAATATACATATAGATCAGAGCGTAGAAACCAAACACAGAGCCATAGAACATGTCTACCAGAAATCCACAGAAAAATCCTGTCCACAGTCCACTTTTTCTTCCGCGCATCAGTCCCATGGATATACACAGGATCAGGATCAGATTCGGCGTGATAGAACCGATGGATATCACATGAAGAAGAGTACACTGAAGAAGAAAACTGATAAGGATCATAAAAAATAACGCTATCTTACTCTTCATTTGCAGTCGCCTCCTGAGCTGCCTGAGAATTGTCATTAACAGAATCCTGTTTATTTACTGTAATGACAAGTACATTTTTCAGATGCTGGAAATCTACAGGTGTGACAATGGTACCTGTTTTGGTCAGATTGTTGCTGTTTTGTTCCACCTCACTGACGTATCCGATAAACAGTCCCTCTACATATTTCTCACTGATATTGGAGGTAACGATGCGTTCCCCCACTGTTACTTTATTATTCTGGTCATACAACTGGCTGAAGCTTAATTTACCCTCATCGATGAGTTCCAGATCTCCTTCCACCACACAGTTATCCTGTGTGCTGACAGTCATGGCACTGACATTGCTGCTGTCATCGATAATGGAACGTACAGTCGCCCAGTGAGTTCCGACCTCTGTCACGATCCCGACCAGACCTTTATCTGCAAGTACATTATTATCCACACGAATGCCGTCTGCAGATCCCCGGTTGATCATAAAGGTATCATACCAGTTGCCCGGATCTTTGGATATGATTTCTGCAGCAATCTTTGGATATTCGGTATACTGCTGGTCAAGATTATACATCTGCTGTAATCTTACATATTCTGTCTGATCCTGGATCAGTTTATTGTTCTGTTCTGTGAGACTGCCTATCTGTGCCTTTAAATTTTCGTTCTCACTGAGGATTTCTTCTTTATCACGCATACGGTCCTGCATTCCTTTCAGAACTGAACTGATCCGATTGATGCTGTTTTCAAATGGAACGATCAGTATCCCGGCGGCATCCTGCAGCGGTGCAGTGGTTACGCCGGATGAAAAAGTGGCAGCAATACAGCTGACGCAGAAGATCGACATAATGACCAGAAGATGTTTACTTTTTAATTTAATCCTAAAATGTACTTTCTTTTTCAGGTTTTTCATTGATGCACCCCTAAAAATTATAGTTTTCTCTGCGTAACCGGTACTGCCCATTCACGCAGTTCTTTATTTCTGATTATTTTCTCCAGACCTGTAACTGCCGAGGTTTCATAAAAATCTGACAGATTAAAGGTGAATCCCGTATAACTGGCAAGGTATTTATCAATATAAGGAAGTCTGGTACTGCCTCCGGTTATGTAAATCCCCTGTTTCGCAATATGGTAGGAAATCTGGGGAGGAATTCGCTCCAGAAATGTTTTCATCTCTGCTGCAATCTCATTCAGACAGTTCATGATACCGTCATTTACCACATAAGAAGAAATAATTTCTTCTCTTGGCAGTCCGGAAATACAGTCAATTCCTACAACCTTACGCACTTCCTTTTTCGGATCACTGAGGCGTCCCATGACTATCTTAAGCCTCTTGGCAGTTCTTGTGCCAATCTGCAGATTATATCTTTTACGTATTTCACTGCAGACAGATTCATTCATCTGTCTGCCGCCCAGCGGTATTTTCCTGCTGATAATGATCTTTCCTCCGGTGATGATCGATACTTCTGTACTCTGTGCACCGATATTTACGATCATATTTCCTTCCGGATCTTCCAGATTGACACCCATGGCAATGGCATCTGCAATGGGTGCCTCTACCATAAATACGCGATTTTTCTTTAACCAGTGACCATTCGCCACATGAAAATATGCCCGTTTCTCAACCGCAGTCATATCCAGAGGAACAGTAAAATACATTGTTGCGCCAAATCCCAGGATATGATCGATCTTTCGGATCATACTGTAAAGAACAATCTCCTGAAGTTCCAGATTAGCGATCATGCCAAATGTCATTGGCGAAGTAACCGTAATATCTGTGGGGGATTTCTCAAACATATCGTATGCTTCATTTCCCATTGCAATGATCGTGTGTCCCTTGGACGCGATCATATTTTTCTCGATATAAGTTTTGTTTCTGAAAAAAGAATAGACTTTTACGGAACTGCTTCCCAAATCTATTCCATATGTTTTCTCAAATAGCATATTCTGCCCCTTTGTTGTTGCCTTATTCTGTACATGTATTCCATAATCCTTCTTCTCTGAAGCTGCAGTATCTCTGATCCCCGATCACAATATGATCCAGCAGATGTATTCCCAGCAGTTCCCCCGCCTGATAAATCCTGGCTGTGATCTGTAAGTCATCCGGACTTGGTGTAGGATCACCACTTGGATGATTGTGTATCAATATCAGACTGACTGCATGGCGGCGCAGGGCTTCCATGAAGATTTCCCTTGGTGTTACCAGCGAACCGGTTGCAGTTCCCCGGGTCAGTATCTTATCTCCCAGAAAATGTCCTTTCACATCTGACATCATACAGATCACCAGTTCCTGCTCTTCATGGCGGAGTTCTTCCATATAATAAGCTGCTATGGAGGAGGGATTGTTCATAACTATCTGCGGTCTGGCAGCAGCCTTGGCAATTCTTTTGGAAAGTTCTCCAATGCATTTTAACTGTACTGCTTTTACCTGTCCGATTCCATGAATCTTCATAAGATCCTGTACAGATACATGCATAAGCCCCATAAGGCCGGGATAGGAGGACGACTCCATAAATTTCAGGATCTCCTGTGCAAGTGCCAGTGAATTCTTTCCTGAAGTGCCGCTGCGCAGGATTACTGCCAGCAGTTCAGTGTCATTTAATGAACCCTCACCCTGCATAAAGCATTTCTCATACGGCCGCTGTTCCCTGGGAAGCTGCTTCATAATATTATTTGCATTATTCATAAGTCTGCCTGTGCTCTCTAAAGCCTCTGGGCAAATTGCAAATTATATTCTAGCATAAAAGAGGAGAGATGTACACTCTCCTCTCTGATTTTTATGTGAACTTTATAGTTACTGGGTTACTGGTTATCGGTAATATCCCACTTAAGAGATCAATTATTTTTTATAGCCGCATATTTTCGGCATACAGTCTCAGCAACTTTGATTCCATCCATGGCAGCACTTGTGATTCCGCCTGCGTAACCTGCACCTTCGCCACATGGATAAATTCCTGCCATATTTGCTGTGAGCTCCTGATCACGTACGATTCTTACAGGAGAAGAAGTACGGCTTTCAATGCCACTGAGCAGCGCATCCTCTCTGTCAAATCCGGAAATTCGTTTTCCGAAGGCTCTGACACCTTCTTCAATAGAATCGCCTACTGCTTTTGGCAGAACAGGGCGTACATTTGTCAGTATATATTCTCCCTTCATACAGGGAGTAACCTCTCCTAATGCCTCACTTGCCTGATTTTTGCAAAAATCACCAAACAGCTGAACAGGAATTTTTCCTTCTCCGAGCTCCCATGCTTTTTTCTCCAGATCACGCTGAAATTCTACGCCGCCAAGAACTCCTTTATCCGGGAAATCTTCTGGTGTGACTGTGACGATCATGGCACTGTTTGCATTTCTGGAATCACGTGCCTGATAGCTCATTCCGTTCACTGCGAGACGACCGGGTTCAGAGGATGCATTTACAACATATCCGCCCGGACACATACAAAAAGAATAAACACCTCTGCCATTTGCACACTTATGGGTTACTTTATAGCTGGCTGCACCAAGTAATTCATTCTCAGGCTCTCCATAAAGATCCATATTGATCATTTCCTGAGGATGTTCAATACGCAGCCCCACTGCAAATGACTTTGGCTCCATATAAACACCACGTTTCTGTAACATTTCAAAAGTATCTCTTGCACTGTGTCCTGGTGCCAGTACACAGACTTGTGCAGGGATTCTCTTATCATAGTTGATCTCAATTTCTTTTAATGTATTGTTCTCAAAAATCAGATCTGTCACCTTGGAACGGAAGCAGAATTTTCCTCCCATTTCTTCGATTTCATGACGCATTTTTTCAACAATACCAACCAGCACATCCGTTCCCAGATGTGGCTTCTGCTGATAAATAATTTCTTCCGGTGCACCGGTAGCTACGAAACGTTTCAGTACCTCATGATTACGTCCGTAAGGATCTTTTACCAGCGTGTTCAGCTTTCCGTCGGAAAAGGTGCCGGCGCCGCCCTCTCCGAACTGTACATTGGACTCAGGGTCAAGAACACCATTTTTCCAGAAATTCTCTACTGTTTTCTGACGTTTCTCAGCCTCTTCTCCGCGTTCAAGTATTATTGGACAATATCCGGCCTTCGCAAGATACCATCCGCAGAAAAGCCCTGCAGGACCACTTCCCACAATAACGGGAGAATGTAAAAGAGGTGTCTCACCCGGAGAGGGAAATTCATATGGTTTCTCTTTTGTTAACATAATGTTGTTATTGTTAACTTTTTTGGCGAGTTTCTGTTCATCTCTGATCGTTACATCTACAGTATATACAAAGATTTTGTCATTTTTGTGTCTGCAGTCCAGAGATTGCTTTCTTATTTCGTAAGTAAAACTGTTTCCGGGATTTTTTAATGTTTTTGCAATCTTTTTTTCGAGCTGTGCCTTTGTATGTGTGATCGGAAGTTTCAGCTGTGAAATTCGAATCAATTTTTCTCCTCCTTTGCTGCATTTTTGCCGGCCACTGCGCCGCTGCTCCATGCCCATTGCAGATTATATCCGCCGCATGTACCGTCAATATCCAGAAGCTCCCCTGCAAAATACAGACCCTTACAGAGCTTTGACTCCATGGTTTGAGAATTTACCTGTGAGGTATCTACTCCCCCGGAGCAGACCTGTGCCTGTGAAAATGACATACCATCCTGCACTTCAAGAGGAAATTCCCTTATGGCAGAAACCAGTTGTTTTTGTGATATAAGGATTTTGATAAGCTTTTCCGGGAAAAGTCCCACCAGGAGTTCTTTTTCTTTTTTATAGGGACATGCCTTCTTTCGTGCATACAGAAGTTTCTTTAATTCTTCTTCTGACAGCTCCGGCATGAAATTAATGCGGAGCTCTGCTTTATGTCCTTCTCTGACTGCACGTACTGCATAAGTGCTGAGCTGAAACACTGGGATTCCGGAGATTCCGTATTCTGTAAGCTGTAGCTCGCCATGTTCAGATTTACAGAATTTCCCATCTGTAAAAAGAGAAATCTCTCCTTCTGTACGTACGCCTGCCCATGCCTTAAAAGAAGAACCTTTACACTTCAGGGCAGTAAGTGCCGGATAAACCGGGACAATGCGGTGATGAAAGCTCTCTGCCAGTATATATCCGCTGCCGTCTGAACCTGAAACAGAAGATGCCCGGGATCCATTGGCAAGTATCAGTGCATCTGCATCATAGTGCCATCCTTTTGTCAGGATTTGGAAATTCTTTTCATTTGTCCCGGTTTTTATTTCTGTAACCTGTTCGTTTGTCTTTATTTTCACACCCAGACTGGCAGCTTCCATACACAGTACATCTACAACACTCTGCGCCTGATTGCTTCTCGGATAAAGATAGCCGTTCCTGTTTAAAGGATAGATTCCTATCTCTTTGAAAAACTCAATGGTATTCTCGACAGAAAACTCTCTGAGTGCATCTTCGACAAATTCCGGATGTTCGCCTCTGTATGCATCATCCGGTCTTGCAAGATTGGAAAAATTACATCTGCCGTTTCCTGTAGCACAGATCTTCTTTCCGGGTTTCTCGTTCTGTTCCAGAACAGTGACTGCTGCCCCGTTTCGGGCTGCCATGATTGCTGCCATCAGTCCACAGGCTCCTGCTCCTGTGATCACTACCTGTCTTTTTTTCATAAAGTTACAAGTCCTTTATCAACCATTTTCTGCAGGGACATCAGAACACCCAGTTTTGCATGTTCCCAGGTAAGTCCTCCCTGAAAATACACTGCATATGGAGGCTTCATCGGACCATCTGCAGAAAGTTCGATAGAAGAACCCTGCACAAAAGCACCTGCTGCCATGATAACCTGACTGTCATATCCGGGCATATCCCATGGCTCCGGATCCACATAACTGTCAACCGGTGCTGCTGCCTGAATACCCTTACAGAACGCGATCAGACCTTCCGGTGTGCCAAGGCTTACCGCCTGAATGATGTCCTGACGTGGCTCTGTGGAATCCGGGATTACCGGGAATCCAAGTTTCTCATAAATATTTGCCGCAAACACAGCTCCCTTTAACGCACCCTTGGTAACCATTGGTGCAAGGAAAAATCCCTGGAAGAAAGAACGGTTGACTCCCAGAGTTGCGCCTACCTCACTGCCAAGTCCGGGACAGGTCATTCTGTAAGAAGCATTCTCCACGCACTCCTTAGTACCTGCAATATAACCGCCGATAGGCGCAAGTCCGCCGCCCGGATTTTTGATCAGAGAACCAACGATCATATCAGCTCCCACATCACTTGGCTCAATGGTATCTACAAACTCACCGTAGCAGTTATCTACCATACAGATCACATCCGGTTTAATACTCTTTACAAAAGAAATCAGTTCTCCAATCTGCTTTACAGAGAAAGACGGACGTGTCTGGTATCCTTTGGAACGCTGGATCTCCACAAGACGTGTTTTTTCATTGATTGCTTTACGGATGCTGTTATAATCAAAGGTTCCGTCTTCTAACAGTTCCACCTGACGGTAACTTACTCCATATTCTGCGAGAGAACCTTTTGACGGGCGGATGCCGATTACCTCTTCCAGAGTATCGTAAGGCTTTCCGGCAGGTGCCAGAAGTTCATCACCCGGACGGAGATTACCGAATAAGGCAATGGCCAGCGCGTGAGTTCCGCATGTGATCTGCGGGCGTACCAGACAGGCTTCCGTATGGAAAGTATCTGCATAAACCTTTTCAAGTGTTTCCCGGCCAATATCGTCATATCCATAACCGGAAGAACTTCCGAAGCATTCTGCGCTTACTTTATTTTTCTGCATGGCAAGAAGCACCTTCATCTGGTTATATTCTGCCGTTTTATCAAATTTTTCAAATCTTTCTTTTAAAGATTCCTCAATCTTATGACCAAAGTCATAAACCTCTGAAGAAATCCCAAGCTGTGCGTACATTTCTTTCATAATTTGTTTCGTCCTCATTTCTGTTTGCATTATTATCTTTATTTTATCTCTGAATTTCACTTATTCTGTATCAGTGATTTTTAAGAAAAATTCGGTTATAAAATTCCTCTGTCCCTGCATACTTTCAGCATTTCATCAAGGATTCTGTCTTCATTATAGTCAAATTCATCCTTATTCATCCAGATGGTATCCTTCTCCCTGCGAAACCAGGTCAGCTGGCGTTTTGCAAAATGTCTGGTATCTCTTTTCAGGATCCTGACCGCTTCCTCTAACGGATACTCGCCATCCAGATATGCAAGGATTTCTTTATATCCAAGTCCCTGCATGGAAACCATCCCCCTGTGGTATCCCATATCTTTTAACTTCTGCACTTCCTCAAGGAGTCCCTCTTTTAACATCTCATCAATACGGTCATCAATCCGTTTATAAAGAAGTTCCCTTGGTACATTCAGCACAAAATATGCCAGATTATAAGGGGTTTCGTGTTCTTTCTGTTCCTGATTATGTGCGGAGATCGGCGACTGGTTCTGATGATAAAACTCCAGTGCCCTGATCACACGTTTTACATTATTGGCGTGGATTTCCCCGGCACTGACAGGATCAACATCCAAAAGCATCTGGTGCAGATATTCATTTCCCTTCTCTGCAGCAAGCTGTTCCAGCTCCTGACGGTATCCGTCTTCCTGCTCTGCCTGAGTAAAATCAATATCCTTTGTAATAGCCTGTATATAAAATCCGGTTCCTCCTACCAGAACAGGAATTTTCCCCTTGGCATAAATTTCTTCCATGGCAGCTTTTGCCATCTGCTGGAATTTCACGATATGAAATTCTTCCTGAGGCAGCAGTTCATCTACCAGATAATGCTTTACTCCCTGCATCTCCTCCGGTCGGATCTTTGCTGATCCAATATCCATATATTTGTAGACCTGCATAGAATCAGCAGAAATGATCTCTCCGTTTACTGCTTTCGCAAGAGCAATGGATAGATGGGTTTTTCCTGCTGCCGTCGGTCCTGTAAGAACGATCAGTGGCTTTTTCATAATAGCTCCTTATATATAAACTATACAATACGTTTAAATTTCTTTTCCAGTTCTGTTTTAGTCATGGAAATAATTGTCGGTCTTCCATGAGGACAGTGATAGGGATTCTCCAGTGTAAGCAGTTCATCGATCAATGCATTTGCCTCCCGGTCGGACATCTGATGATTTCCCTTTACCGCAGCCTTACATGCCATGGTGGCCAGTCTGGAAGCAAAGATTCCAAGTGGATCTTTATCCTTCTCAGAAGCAAGATTGTCAAGCATTTCCAGAAAAAGTTCTTCCTCCGTAAGACCGTACAGATTGGCCGGGACTGCATTGATACAGTATTCCTTACCGCCAAATGGTTCAATCTCAAATCCAAAATCCTCGAAATACTTACGGTTAGCCTTAAGAAGAGCTTCTTCCTGAAGATTCAGGGATACGATCAGCGGCGGGCTGAGGTACTGGGATTCTACTGTCTGCTCACGAAATCTTTTTACGAAACGTTCATAATAAACCTTTTCATGTGCCGCATGCTGGTCGATAATAAAAAATTTATCCTCAAACTGAACAAGCCAGTAAGTATCAAAAATCTGTCCGATCAGCTGATGACGGCTTCGGGATTCAGGAGCAAGAAGTTTCTCTTCAAATAATTCCAGCTGCTGTGGTCTGATTTCTTCTGATATTACATTTTTGTTTTGTTCTATCTGTTTTCTGTTTCCTTCTGAATCCACAGCAGTCTTCAGATATTCTGCAGTTTTCTGTTCTGCAATTTCCTGCTTTGTCTCTGAAAATACCGGTTGTTCTTCATTCTTTTTATCGCTTAGTGTTCCCTCAAAAAGCTGTTCCTCTGCCTTGGTAAGAGGAGCCCTGGTCTGATAGATCTGCTGTTCACGCACTGCCTGTTCTGCCATTGTAACAGTTCCTCGTGGTAGTGCGGTATGCTCAGAAACCCTGGAAGCTGTATTTACAGTCTGTGGACGATACTCCGGAATTTCAGCCCGACGTCTGGTTTCAAATGGCTCCGGTACATCCCCCGGTTTTACCACAGGCTGCTGCTTTTTAATCGGTTCTTCTTTTCCAAAAGGCACTGTCTGGATCATTTCTCTTGTGGTAAGAGCCTTGTGGACTGTCTCGTAAACTGCATCATAAACTTCTGTTCCTCTTGCAAACCGCACCTCCATCTTGCTTGGATGCACATTTACATCCAGATCATTTCCCTCCATCTGAATATGAAGAGAAACAAAGGGAAACTTATGCTGCATGAGAAAACCCTTATAGGCATCCTCTATCCCCTTTGCAATGATCCGGTTCTTTACAAAACGTCCGTTAATATAATAATTCTCAAAGGTACGGTTACCTCTGGAAATCTCCGGTTTTCCCACAAAACCCTCAATCTTCATGAAATCATTCTCGTAGGATACCTCAAGAAGTGCTTTGGTGATATCTCTTCCATATATATTATAGATCACATCTTTCACATTGTAATTTCCGGAAGTATGAAGCTTCACCTGTTTATTCTGGATATATTTAAAAGAAATCTCAGGATGGGACAATGCTAGCTGCTCCATCAAAGTGCTGACATAATTTCCCTCCGTAGTATCTGATTTCAGGAACTTGCTTCTAGCAGGTGTATTGTAAAAAAGATTTCTCACCAGGAAAGTAGTTCCTTCCGGTGCTCCCATATCCTCTAAAGATTCCTGTACACCACCGTTGATCACATAACGGACGCCGCTTAATGCAGATGGGGTTTTTGTGATCAGTTCCACCTGTGCAACAGCAGCAATACTGGACAAAGCCTCACCGCGAAATCCAAGAGACGCAATGTGTTCCAGATCCTCAACCTTCTCAATCTTACTGGTGGCATGACGCAAAAATGCCAGGGGTACCTGATCTCTTTCCATACCCCCGCCATTATCTGTGATACGTATCATCTTTTTGCCGCCGTCTGTGATCTCTACTGTTACAGCAGTTGCTCCTGCATCAATTGCATTTTCCACAAGCTCCTTCACAATGGAGGACGGACGTTCCACTACCTCACCGGCAGCGATCTTATCTATGGTCTGCTGGTCTAATACTGCAATTTTTCTCAACTTTTATCACCATCTGTTCTTAATCTTGTTCTGCAGGTTATAAAGTGTATTCATTGCCTCGATAGGAGTCATATTCCCCATATCAAGACCTTTTATCTCATCAATGATATCGTTATCCTTAACTGTATCGAACAGAGACATCTGTGCCATATCCATTTGATCGTATACAGGCTTTTTCTTTTTCGCAGATGTCAGGTCTTTTACTGCTGCCGTAATATCCGCATCACTCAGTTCCTCCACCAGTTCCTTTGCTCTCTGGATAACAGAATCCGGAACACCGGCAAGCTTGGCAACCTGGATACCATAACTTTTGTCTGCGCCGCCCTGAACGATCTTACGCAGAAATACAATATCGTCCCCTTTTTCCTTGACAGCAATACAGTAGTTATTAACTCCCGGAATTTTACCCTCCAGTTCAGTAAGCTCATGATAATGGGTGGCAAATAATGTCTTTGCACCACAAAGCTTTGTATTGCTGATGTGCTCGATCACAGCCCAGGCAATGGCAAGCCCGTCAAAGGTACTGGTGCCACGTCCGATCTCATCCAGGATCAGAAGGCTCCTTGCAGTTGCATTCCTCAGAATATTCGCAACCTCTGTCATCTCTACCATAAAGGTACTCTGACCACTTGCCAGATCATCAGAGGCACCCACACGTGTGAAAATCCTGTCTACAATTCCAATGTTTGCTTTTTCAGCAGGGACAAAGCTTCCGATCTGTGCCATCAGTACGATCAGGGCAGTCTGTCTCATATAGGTAGACTTACCTGCCATGTTCGGACCTGTGATAATGGATACCCTTTTCTTATGGTTATCCAGATATGTATCATTCGCAATAAACATATCGTTCTCTATCATCTGTTCCACAACAGGATGACGGCCGTTTTTAATATCTATCACACCTGTTGTATTTGTCTTCGGTCGTACAAAATGATTTCTTTCCGCAACCAGTGCAAGAGAAGCAAACACATCCAGTGCAGCCACTGCCTTGGCAGTCTTCTGGATCCGCATAACTTCTTTCCCGACTGTATCCCTCACATCACAGAACAGTTCATATTCCAGAGCATACAGCTTATCCTCTGCCCCAAGGATCAGGTCTTCCAGTTCTTTTAACTCCTGGGTAATGTATCGCTCTGCATTGGTAAGCGTCTGTTTACGGATATAATTATCCGGCACCAGATCTTTAAAAGTATTGGTGATCTCCAGTGAATAACCAAATACGCGATTATATTTGATCTTCATTGTTTTGATGCCTGTACGCTCCCGCTCTTTGGCCTCCAGTTCTGAAAGCCATTTCTTACCATCTGTCCTGGAACGGCGGAATTTATCTACATCTTCATTATATCCCTCTTTAATAATGCCTCCATCCTTCTGTGCAAGAGGCGGATCTTCCACGATGGCACGCTTGATCAGATCTGTCACATCCTCCAGCGAATCCATATCCTCATAGATTTTCTGAAGCAGAGGTGTTTTAAATTCTTTTAAAACCTGTTTTATATAAGGAAGCATTTCCAGCGAAGAAGCAAATGCGATCAGATCTCTTGGATTCGCGGATTTATAGCTGATACGGCTGATCAGTCGTTCCAGGTCATAAACAGGTCCCAGATATTCCCTGATCTCATCCCGGAGCATTCCGTTTTTATTTAACTCTTCCAGTGCTTCCAGACGTTGTTCGATTTCATCTCTGTCGATCAGTGGCTGCTCCACATAACTGCGGAGAGTTCTGGCTCCCATTGCTGTTTTTGTCTTATCCAGTACCCAGAGAAGAGAACCTCTTTTCTGTTTCTCTCTCAGGGTTTCCACAAGTTCCAGATTTCTGCGGCTGGAACTGTCGATAAGCATATATTTCTCTGCTGCATAGGGACGGATCGTTGCCATATGGGACAATGCTGTTTTCTGGGTTTCCTTCAGATAAAGGAAAAGAGCTCCTGCTGCAATGATCCCGCAATCATAATCTCCGATACCCAGTCCTTCCAGAGAACCCACATGGAAATGTTCCTTTAATGTACGGCGGCATAATTCGTCATCGAAATACCAGGAATCCAGGGAAAAAACACAGATTCCCAGACGGTTCTGCAAATCATCCGTATCTATATTGGACATATAAAAAGAATCATTACAGATGATCTCCGCAGGTACAAATTTATTGATCTCATCCAGGAGTTTCTGAGGTTTATCCACCTCAGTAAGGAAACAGTCACCTGTAGTGATATCTGCGATAGCACATCCGAAATGTTCTTCCATGGACACAATAGACATCAGGTAATTATTCTTCGTCTCATCCAGAGAGGCCGCATCCAGTGTGGTTCCGGGAGTTACGATCCTTACAACCTCACGTTTTACCAGTCCTTTGGCCTTTTTGGGATCCTCTACCTGCTCACAGATCGCTACCTTATGTCCCCGCTCGATCAGACGGTTGATGTAAGTTTCCGCAGCATGATAAGGGACACCACACATGGGTGCCCTCTCCTCTAATCCACAGTCCTTTCCTGTAAGGGTGATCTCCAGCTCTTTGGTGACAAGCAACGCATCATCAAAAAACATCTCATAGAAATCTCCAAGACGGTAAAATAGAATGCAGTCTTTATATTGTTCCTTTGTCTTGCAGTATTCCTGCATCATGGGTGATAATTTCCCTGTGTTAACTGGAAACCCGGTATTTACGCGGCTTGTAGATGCTTTATGTTCCTCTTTGACCCACTTTTGACCCATTTTTTTTTCTTCTTCAGTGTTTCTTGTTTTTTCCAAATATTTAAACCTCTTCCTAAAATCTCATTTCATCAGCAAAATCAGCTTTCTTTTCCTTTTAGATTTTTTTCCATAACATTACCATCCTTTTTCTAATAACAATAGATGATCATGCATAGCACTGGACTTAATTTTAACACAACCCCAAAAACCTTTCAAGACTGCCGATCTATCCATTTCTGAAATTTTTCTTATCAATCAGGGTTCTTCGCCCAATTCGTACCATGAAGGTATTATTGTTCATAAGTGTTCGCATTGTTTTCTCAGGCTTCCTGTAAGCTGCATCCGCTCCGACGACTTTTGCTTACTACAGTATTTTTACTTATCTTTAGTTTTTCGCATCATTTTTTAAGCGATGGATAAAGGATTCCATGATAATCAAATTCAGGATTATCCAGCATCTTTTTTCTTTCCTTTCTAATATCTTTTTCAATTTCCTTTTATTCCTCAACAAATTCTGCTTAATTGCCCCTTCTGACATCTTCTGACATCTTTTTCATGTTCAACGTTTTTAATATATGGCATAATGTTATCCTTTTCTAATACAATATATTTATGGCTGATGTTTCTACAACTCTGATACAGAATAACTGCTCTATTATAACTGGATATTTACTCTTAAGCACGATATTATATAAATCAGGGCAAGCCCAACAGACCTGCCCATTTATAAATGCGTTCCTTATTTTATTGCACATAGATTTTCATCAATCCATTTTTGGACTTCATTCACATTATGATTTACAGCTTTTGCAATTTTTTCAACAGGCAGACCCATTTCTGCAAGTGAAAGTGCTGTTTCTTTTGCTTTTTTGAGTTCACCACGTTTCTCCCCACTTTCCATTCCCTCGCTGTAGATTTTCTCCATCTCATGGCACATAAGCTCAACTCCTTTCTGCGTGTCTTTTAATTCATGTACCCGTTTTGCAAGAACCGGACTGTGCATTTCATCAGCATTCTTACAATGCAGATCATGCATAAGTCTCCCAAGTTCTGTGTCTTCCTGTTTTCTGGAATTCACATATATAATATGTGCCTCGTCCTGAAAGCTATCATCGGCTTCTTTGATATGCCTGTCAATATGGTAAATAGGAGAAAGCCATACCCAAGGATGTCATCCCTGGTAATAAAGATGACATAGCTTTCCGGTAATTCATCAAAATCCTGACCCGGATTTAAAGTGTTCATGTCCATCAAACCACTATGGTAACGTGCCCTCTTAGGTGATGCACCTTCATTATCCTGCTGGATCTCCACGTCAAACTGTTTGCCTTCGGAATCTCTGGCAACACAGTCCATGATTGCGGATCGTCCCTGCAGATTCTTATAATCCTTCTGGATGATCTGATCAATTACTTTCAGATCCTGTTTTTCCATAATGACCTGCAGAACATATTCTGTACACTCCCGTTTTTTAAATACATTTCGCATGAACACATCGCTCATGATGGTAAGGTTTTTTAAGATATTTTTGTATCTTTCGTAACGTGCTTCCAACGCTTCAGTTTTGAAAGTTTCTCCCACGTTCACCTTCGCCTCCATTCTTTGTCAATGTCAGGACAGATTCGTAAATGCAATCTATCTCACTTCCATCTTATCATCAAACCCTGGTTTCTACAAGACAGATATTTGTGAAAAATAACGGTATCCTTTCTATGGCACTGGTCTTCCATTTTATCAGCCTCTATTAAAATTGCCGAAAAAAACAGGAGGAATATCTGCTCCTCCTGCCTTACGATCATCCAAGAATTTCTTTCACTGCTGCTACTGTATCTTCATGGTCTACCCCTGTGATCAGGATATGGTCGTATATAGCCTGTCCGGTGTTTCCTGAATCCACAGCTTGAGTCTGGACTGGAGCTTCACTGCCCCTCTCTGATTCTTCGGATGTATCCGAAACTGTCTCAAGCACAGTTGCCAGATACTGGCTTTCTTCCATCTTCCCATCTGTTCCGAGGATTGTATAAGTGATGGGATATGATCCGGGAGAGTCTGTATCCATCTGGGGGTCATCTCTGGTCACTCCTGATACATATTCTTCATCATAAGTAAGAGTCGCTTCTGGAAGTTTCTCTCCACAGTCAGTCTGGATATTCTCCATGCCATATACATGCTCAAGAAGATCCGCTTCCACTGTACACTGAACTGTTTTTGTACGTTCATTCCCATGAATATCCTTAAAAGAGTATATAATGTCATAATCTCCCGGTACTGTTACGTCCACGTTCTGGATATTGATCTGCAAAGTGTCAGGCTTTATCAGCCCCATATCCTCTATATTTTTCTTCAAATTAGGGAGTGATTCTCCCTCTTTTACTGTTACATCATCAATTTTAGTGAGCATTTCTGCAATCTGGACGTTTTCTTTTTTCAGCTTTTTTTCTTTCTGCATGGCAACATATGGTAATGCCAGCATTCTACAGCATATCGACCTATCTTCCTATACACCATCCATTTACTCTTGTTCTTCCCTGCCACAGTAGAAATAACAGTATTAGTAAGACCAGTTTCTATCGGGACAGTGTTAATAAATGGTTCGCCTTCAATGTAAGAAACCACATCTTTCGAATCCATCCCTGCAAATTCATCAACGGTCTTTACTAATATTTGTTTTCACCAATGTCTTCTGCTTTTAAAAACTCCTTTGCCCTATCAGCCTGTTCACGGGCATCCTCAAATGATACTACAAAAAATCCGCATAGTCCGTATTATTCCTAGTACTGCATCCGGTTATAGTTTAGGAACTAACCGGATGCAGTACTAGCAGGGTATTTAAAAAATATGAAAATATGACTCCTACCGATTATCGAAATTCTTATAAATAAATAAACCACTTTACAGGTTTTTTCATAAAAAATATCGTACAGGGCTTTCTGATGTATAATGAGTTTGGAAAAAACATTACAAAGGAAAGTAACCCTGTACGACAGAAAGCATTGTACAACGAAAAAACCTGATTGGTAGACTTTATAAATTTTTCGTACATTTACATATTTACCGTCTCATAACCAACTCTCTCACTTCGAACATGTAGTAAAAAATCTATCGTACCAGATAAGGAATGTTAAAACTGTCCAGATTTTACGGCTGTTATCTGCTTTTTTATCTTTATGGTCGTTCAGAAGCTGGAGCAGTTTCTCTGTATGGAAAAATTCTTCTGCTTCTTTCGAGGTAAATAAATCTGTTACCATCTGATACCAGTCATTCTGCCGCAGCCACACACGGATTGGAATGGGAAAACCAAGTTTCTTCCGTTCATCGGTTTCCTGTGGAAGAAATTCTGAAACAGCTTTACGGAAAATATATTTGGTTGTACCTGCTGCAATCTTAGCTTCTTTCGGAAGCTTTGCTGCAAAGTTAAAAACTTCTTTATCCAGAAATGGTACCCTGACTTCCAGGGAATGTGCCATGCTCATTTTATCTGCTTTCTGCAAAATATCGCCAGGAAGCCAGTAGTTCAGATCTACAGACTGCATTTTTTCCATGTCTTGAAGTGAGCCTCTGTTTTCTGACTCAAGCTCTTCATAAAATTGACTTAAATATTCCTGCGTGGAAGGTCCTGTTACTTTATTTTTCAAAATCTGTGCTTTCTCTTTTTCACAGTAAATATATGCATTTCCGATGAAGCGTTCTTCTACTTTCATTCCTGCGCGGATAAGGAAATCCCGTCCTTTCACGTCTGGCAGCTTTGCAGCCAGTTTTCTGACAGCGCGTCTGAGCACGAACGGAATCCAGGCAACTTTCTTTAATGCTTCAGGTTCTCTGTAAATATTGTATCCACCGAACAGTTCATCTGCGCCTTCCCCGGAAAGGACTACCTTAACATGTCCGGCAGCCTCTTTGGAAAGAAAATAAAGTGCAACTGCAGAGGCATCCCCAAGTGGTTCATCCATATGATACATCACGTCTGGAAGGGCATCCCAGAATTCCTGCTTGGATATGATTTTCACATGGTGTTTCAAGCCTGCTTTTTCTGCCACTTTGGCAGCTTTGTTGACTTCACTATATCGGTCTCCCTCATCAAATCCCACTGTGAATGCCTGATCTGCACCGGAGGCAGAAGCCAGATACCCGGAGTCCACTCCCCCGGATAAAAACGCGCCGACTTCCACATCGCTTAACATGTGGTGCTTCACCGAATCCTTTAAAATCTCTGCAAGCTGGCTCCGCAGCTGATCCATATTCGTCTTACGGTTCCACTTGCCAGGTGTAAGCTTTGTTTTGAAATAAGTCTTTATTTCATAGTTTCCGTTTTTATATAAAAGCATATGTCCGGGCATAAGTTTATAGATTCCCTTAAAAAAGGTCTCTTCCAGAGGGGCATATTGAAATGACAAATACTGCTCCAGGGCCTTCTGATTTACTTTTCTTTCATAGCCTGGAAATGCAAGAATACTCTTAATTTCAGAAGCAAATACAAAGTGTCCATCTATTTCGGCATAGTACACAGGCTTAATTCCAAAGAAATCCCTTGCAAGCATCAAAGTCTGCTCTTTTTCATTCCATACTGCAAACCCAAACATTCCCCTGAGCTTATCCAGTGCCTTCTCCCCATACTGTTGAATGGTATTTACCAGAACTTCCGTGTCAGAATGGGTACAGAAAGAAATGCCGGAAGCCTCAAGTTCTGCCCGCAGTTCCTTATAATCATAGATTTCCCCATTAAAAACAATATGCAGGTTTCCGTCCGCACTTTCTATAGGCTGCTGCCCATCTTCTAAATCAATAATACTAAGTCTTCGAAAGCCCAGCGTAATCGTCTCCCTGCAAAAAGAGCCTTCACTATCCGGGCCTCTATGTTCAATGGCTTTCATCATCCTTTCAATTACTGTCTTCTGATCCTGTCTGTAACCTGTAAATCCACAAATCCCGCACATTTCTTCCTCCGTATCCATTTGATGTAGTTTAGACACTGCAACGACTTTTGTTACAGTCCAAAATTATTTTTACCGATATTTTATCATAAAAATGTCTGTTTGTTGTAAAATAAAAATGTCTTTCTGATCAAATACTTATATTTCAAAATAGCTTTTATATCTCACATAACATTTTATAAAAAAAGAAATGTTTTCCATTCCCTTATTTGCTTACGGAAAACGTTTCTTTTCATTTACTCTTCATGAAGATTTCCGTTCTTATCGATCCAGGTTCCGTCTCCGTTATTGTAAAGGACTCTGGATTCTTCATCGCCTTCACCTGCTGCTACAATTTCCATTCTGTTCATCGGCGGTGTATTATTCCAAAGAACAAGCATAATATCCGGTTCTGATTCTGGAAGTCTCTGATATGTTTTTTTCACGCTCTCATTCTCACTCTTTCTACAAATGTAGGAACGGTTTTGTTATATCATATCAGTCTATTTCTGTATAGCTGTTCCCATTCTCATCAGAGATTTCGCTTTTAGTTTTTTGGTTCTTGCATTTTTATAAAAAAGTTAAATTTCTACAAATGAAATTATTGCAGGAGGTGCTACATGAAAAACAATGATACAAAAGGGTCTATAGTCCCCGTTAGTAGTCTTATTATGGTAGCAAGTGTTATGTTTGGTTCCCATGCAGGAAGTGGATTCGCATCAGGCAACCAGGCAGATAAATACTTTATCCAGGCAGGATGGATAGGTATATTCACACCTTTTTTAGCTATTGCCATTATGGCACTTATTAATCGAGAAGCAATCGCTATGTATAATAATCATAATTGTAAAGATTATAGAGATTTATTCCGTTATTTATATCATCCATACGATAAATTATCTATACTCTTTGAAATATATTTCAATCTAATGGTTCTTCCATCAGTTCAATCCAGCCCTGAAAATGTTGCTTTCGTTTTATCGACCGCTATTTTACAACTTTTTCATAAAATAATATCGTACAGGACTTTCCGATGTATAATGAGTTTTAGAAAAAATTACAAAGGAAAGTGACTCTGTACGACAAAGGCATTATACAACGAAAAAGCACTGATTGACAGACTTCATCAATATTATTTTGACAGATTTTCTGTGACTGGCAGAAAAAAGTTCCGCCAATGATTGATTATTGAAAAAAATCTCAAATAAGTGATTTTTTTCTTGCTTTTTCCAACAATCTGCTATATACTGCCTCATGTAAGGTAATGCAGAGTAAATTCATGAGCGTAAAGTGCCTTCCGGATGGAGAGTTGCCGGAGGACGAAAAGAGAAATCTTGCGGTTCGTGGATTGCTTCTCGCTGCAACAGAAGATAAATATGAATCCATAAATTATCTCCTATTGTGAGCGAAAAAAGAATAGGAGGTAATTTTTTTATGGAGAAAACAAAAAATATGTTTCTCACATCAGCCAAAGAGCTGAAAACCACTTCTACCCTGGCAGTCTGTGCAATGCTTGCTGCCCTGGCACTGATTTTAAATTCAGTTGCTTCTATCAATATCGGTCCCTATGTAAAAATTGGATTTTCCGGTATCCCAAACCAGATTGCTGATTATCTGTTTGGACCCATTACCGGATGTCTGTTTGCCGGTGTGCTGGATATTGTGAAATTCTTTATCCGCCCGGATGGTCCATTTTTCTTTGGGTTCACCTTTAACGCAATGCTCGCGGCATTTATTTATGGATGTTTTTACTATAGACATAAGCTCACTTTCCGTCGCGTGCTGATTGCAAAACTGGTTGTCATTCTGATTGTAAATGTTCTGTTAAATACCTTATGGCTGGACATGCTCTACGGAAAAGGATTCCTTGCAATCCTCCCAATGCGTACAGTAAAGAATTTGATCATGTGGCCTATTGATTCCTTTATCTTCTTTACCATTACAAGAGTGATTGAGCAGACAGGAATTTTTAATCTTTTCAGAAAACCGGCTACCAATTGATTGCATATATTTGAAAATATAAAATCTTAGTGATATCAAATAAAAACGCGAATATTCCAGTATTTAATAAGCCACTGATATTCGCGTTTCTTATTATCCTAACCACTTGAAAGATGGATATTGTCTTACAACAGCTTTCCCAATAAGCTGGTCATATCACTGCTTTTTATTTTATAATGTATATCTATTTTTGATGTAACTATCAACTGTTCGATATTCCTGTTATAAACTTAACAGCTACGGTTTTAGCATGAATAAAAAAGTTGCAATACAGCAGGCCGTTTATAAAAGATTTTTTATTCAGCCTTTATAGCCCAGCGCATCTTTGTGGAACGGGCTCTTGGGTTCTGTGTGCACTCTTTGGCTGAGGGGCGGATCACATCTTTTGCATAGTCTGAGTAGATTCCCTCCTTGTATCCTGCTTTAAGCGCTTTCTTTACCAGCTTGTCTTCACCGGAATGAAAGGTAAGGATTGCCACACGTCCGCCCGGACGCAAAGCATCCGGAAGCTTCTCCATAAATTCATACAGTACTTCGAACTCATGGTTAACATCAATACGCAATGCCTGGAAGGTTCGCTGACAGGTCTTCTTAATTGTCTCTTTCTTTTCTTTTTCAGGAAGGAAATCAAGAGTTTTTTCGATTACCTGACGCAGTTTTGTGGTAGTATCAATATGATTGCCTCTGCGGATCTCATCGGTAATGGCTTTGGCGAGTTCCTCACAGTATGGTTCATCAGAATTTTCACAGAGCATTCCCGCAAGCTCCTCTCTGGAAATGGTATCCAGACGCCGGGCTGCACTGATGCCGGTTTCCTGATTCAGGCGCAGATCCAGAGGCCCGTCTGTTTTAAAAGAGAAACCTCTTTTGGGGTTATCAATCTGCATGGATGAAACACCGAGATCTGCCAGAATAAAGTCAAATCCTCCAACCTCTTTGGCAATCTCATCAATGGTGCAGAAGTTCTGAAGCTTTACTGTCAGCAGTTCTTCCCCGAATCCTTGCTCTGCCAGACGTTTCTTTGTTTTGGCGGATTCCTCAGGGTCTACATCTGTTGCATAAATATGGCCCTTGCCATTCAGACACTGAAGCATTGCTTTCGTATGGCCGCCATAGCCCAATGTGGCATCAAATCCTGTTTCGCCCGGCTGGATATTAAGAAAATCAAGGATTTCCTTAACCATAATGGAGATATGCATTCCCGCCGGGGTATTTCCTTTCTGAATCACGTGTTCAATGGTATCTTTATATTTCTCAGGCTGTAATTCCTTGTATTTCTCTTCGAATTTCTTCGGATATTTTCCTTTATAACGGACGCGTCTTTTATGTGGTGTCTGGTTCTGGTTTTCCATAAAATCCCCTTTTTGTTTTTTATTCCTGTGTGATACCGGTTACTTCATAGCCGGCTTCTTTGATCACTTCGCGTATCTTATCCTCGTCCAGTTTCTCCGGAGCATGGATCACTGTGGTTCCTTTTTCATGGGAGGAAACTACATCTTCCACTCCAAATGCCTCTTTTACTGCCTTTGTCACATGTGCTTCACAATGTCCACACATCATTCCTGTTACGTTTACTGTGATTGTTGTCATTTCTTTGTTCTCCTTGTTTTCTTTTATATTTTCCTGATCTTTTGGATCATGAATTTCACTGTTGCAAAAGTCTGGATTTTCTGCCTTTAGACTTTTGTTTTCTGTTACGTTTTTCATTTCTGTATTAGCTGAAATATAATGGATTTCTCCCACATTCTGTTTTATTTTTTTGTCTCTGGAAGCATCATGTACCTTAAAGAGATTCAGTCTCAGTGCATTGGTTACCACACAGAAACTGGAAAGGCTCATGGCAGCTGCACCAAACATGGGGTTCAGTGTCCATCCGAAAATCGGAATCCATACACCGGCTGCCAGTGGAATACCGATCACATTGTAGAAGAATGCCCAGAAAAGATTCTCATGGATATTTCTCAATGTTGCCCGGCTTAAACGTATGGCAGCAGGTACATCACTGAGCCGGCTCTTCATTAATACCACATCTGCGGCATCAATGGCAACATCTGTTCCTGCACCGATCGCAATTCCGATGTCTGCCCTGGTAAGTGCAGGGGCATCATTGATTCCGTCTCCTACCATGGCAACCTTTCCCTGTTCCTTCAGAGAACGGATCACACTTTCCTTGCCATCCGGAAGAACACCTGCAATTACATCGTCTACTCCTGCCTGTACTCCGATCGCTTTTGCTGTACGTTCATTATCACCGGTAAGCATTACTACCCGGATTCCCATGTTCTGCAGTTCTTTTATTGCCTGAGGACTGTCCTCTTTTATAACATCTGCCACTGCGATCATGCCGAGAAGCTTCCCGCCTTTTGCAAAAAGAAGTGGTGTTTTTCCTTCTCCTGCAAGTTTTTCTGCCTGCTTCATCAGTTCTGGTGATACAGAGGTTTCATTGCTGATAAATTTCATATTTCCGCCTGTAAGCACATCACTGTTTAATGCTGCACGAAGACCGTTTCCAGGAAGAGCCTGAAAATCAGAAATCTTCTGCAAAACAATCTTTTTCTCTTCTGCTCTGGCAATAATGGCTTTTGCAAGAGGATGTTCACTCTTCTTCTCAAGGGCATAGGCATAGCCTAAAAGCTCTTCCTCTGAGATTCCCTTTGCAGGAACCATATCTGTCACCTGCGGTTCACCCTTTGTGATAGTTCCTGTCTTATCTAATGCAACGATCTGGATCTTACCTGCTTCCTCCAGGGATACTGCTGTTTTAAACAGGATTCCGTTTTTGGCCCCCATTCCGTTTCCTACCATAATGGCAACCGGTGTGGCAAGCCCAAGGGCACAGGGACAGCTGATGACCAGAACAGAAATACCTCTGGCAAGTGCATATCCGAACTCTTTTCCTGCCAGCAGCCAGACAATGGTGGTGACAACCGCAATACTGATAACTGCCGGGACAAAAACTCCGGAAACCCTGTCTGCGATTTTGGCAATAGGTGCTTTTGTTGCAGCCGCATCACTGACCATCTTAATAATCTGGGAAAGAGTAGTGTCCTCGCCTACCCGGGTAGCTTCGCATCTGATAAATCCGGACTGGTTTACGGTTGCAGCAGAGACTGCATCTCCCGGATTCTTGTCAACAGGAATACTCTCCCCTGTAAGTGCTGCCTCATTGACAGCACTGTTTCCCTCAAGGACCACTCCGTCCACCGGAATGTTCTCACCGGGACGTACCACAAAAACATCACCTTTTCGGACCTGTTCGATAGGCACCGTAGCCTCCTGTCCGTTCCGGACAACAACTGCTGTCTTAGGTGCCAGCTTCATCAGACCTTTCAGCGCATCCGTTGTCTTTCCCTTGGATCGGGCTTCCAGCATTTTTCCAACTGTGATCAGGGTAAGGATCATGGCTGCAGATTCAAAATAGAACTCCATCATGTAATTCATAACTGCTGCAGAATCTCCGTCCACCTGTGCCCTTGTCATTGCAAAAAGTACATAAACACTCCACAAAAAGGATGCCATGGAACCAAGTGCTACAAGGGTATCCATATTTGGTGCACGATGCCACAGACTCTTAAAGCCGCTGATAAAAAATTTCTGGTTAATGACCATTATGATTCCGGCGAGAAGAAGCTGCACCAGTCCAATGGCAATATGATTATCATTAAACCATGCCGGAAGAGGCCAGCCCCACATCATATGTCCCATGGAAAAATACATCAGCACAAGCAGAAAGCCTACAGATGCGATCAGCCTTCGTTTCAGTGCCGGTGTTTCATGGTCTTCCAGTGCCTCCTCTGCCGCAGAAGCAGATATCTGTTCTCCGGATGCCCCCTTTAAGGATGCTCCATAACCTGCATCCTGTACTGCCTTGATGATTGCACCTGCACCGGCAGTTCCCTCTACTCCCATAGAGTTGGTCAGCAGACTGACCGAACAGGATGTCACCCCCGGAACCCTGGATACGGCCTTCTCCACTCTGCTGCTGCAGGCTGCACAGCTCATTCCGGTTACATTGTATTGTTCCATTTCTATTCCTCCTACGACTTGTTGTTCCTTACCTGATATCTACTGCTCTGTTGCTTTGCAGTTCCCAGATCTTTGTTCTGCTGTACTCTGATGCTATAACAGTCTGAACACAGCTTTCACTTCATCAGTTTCTGCAAAGTAGCCACCAGTTCATCGATCGTCTCATCCTTGCCCCTGCGGATATCTCTTGCCACACAGTTGCGGATATGGCTGGCAAGCAGTTCTTTGTTAAATGCGTTCACTGCTGCGTTGACTGCTGCGGACTGGATCAGAATATCGTTACAGTACGCGTCATTCTCCAGCATACCGATAATCCCTCGGATCTGTCCTTCCACACGTTTAAGACGATTGATCAGCTTCTTTCTCTCCTCCTCAGAACGCATTGTGTGTTTTGTGCAACAGGGACAGACTTTTTTCTCCTGTGTATCTGCCATATGGGAAATCCTCCTTCTGATTTTTATAAATAAGCTCTGTTTTATATAAATTTCTGAAACATATAACGATTTCAAAATACCCTTACGGGGTATCTTTATAGTAGTCACTATATACCCTTATGGGGTATTTGTCAATACTGTTTTTCATATCGGAAACAAGTGGTGTGTGAACAGTAACAAAGATTACTGTGGACAGAGTAAGCAGCAGTAATACAAAAAAGAGCTCTCACAGAAAATAACCGCCGGTAATATTCTGCCGGTAATTATTTTTCGCAAAAGCTCAAAGACCTATACTCTATGCACTTTTCTTCTGACAAAATAAAAACAGATGACCTGCATAATGATCGTCAGCATCCAGGATGCAGGATAGGAAATAAACAGAACAGCCAGTGATCTGTGATGTGGGAATATTCCAAAGATCCATACGATCCTGGTTCCTACTGTTCCGATCACTGACAGGATCATTGGAACGCCGGAATGTCCCATTCCACGCAGGGCGCCCGGAAACAGATCCATAATCCCGCAGAGAAAATAAGGTACGGTAGTGTAAGACAGGATTTCCAGTCCGCAGCGGATCACTTCCGGATCGGCAGTATAAATCTTAAGAATCTCAGAACCGAAGAAATATGCACCGCATCCAAGGGAAAAGGAGGTAACTACGGAAATAATAAGACAGTCGACCAGAACCTTATCCATACGTTTAAATCTATGCACACCATAGTTCTGACTGGTAAAGCTCATACATGCCTGTGTGATAGAGTTCACCGCCACATACAGAAAACCGAAAATATTATTGGCCGCCGTATACCCTGCCATGGCGGTCGATCCAAAGGAGTTAACCGAGGACTGAAGCAGAGCATTTGACAGATTAATGACTGTGCTCTGGATCCCGGCCGGAATCCCAACCTGGAAAATCTGTTTTAAATAGACAGTATTGATCCTTAATTTTCCAAAATGAAGCTGGTAGCTGGTTTTCGATGTACACAGACATCTGAGTACCAGAATGCAGGAAATTAACTGGGAGATCACAGTAGCAATGGCTACGCCCGCCACATCCATATGAAACATGATCACGAGGATCAGATTCAGTACTGCATTTACAATACCGGAAATAACCAGAAAGATCAGTGGACGTTTCGTATCTCCTACAGCCCGCAGAATCGCAGCTCCATAATTATAAAGCATAAAAAACGGCATACCCAGAAAATAGATTTTCATATACAGTGCAGACTGTCCGAGCACATCATCCGGGGTACCCATCAGTTCCAGAGCCCATCTGGAAAAAATCAGTCCCACAAATGCCATGACGATACCGCTTACCAGTGCAAGAGTTACAGCCGTATGAACAGTATCTGACATTTCCCGGTCTTTTCCTGCCGCATAGAACCGGGCAGCAAGTACATTCGCACCAAGTGAGATACCAATAAACAGATTGGTAAACACATTGATCAGTGCTGTGGTTGAGCCTACGGCTGCAAGTGCCTGACTTCCGCTAAATCTTCCCACCACTATGATATCCACAGCATTAAACATCAGCTGCAGGATTCCGGACAGCATCAGCGGCAGTGAAAAGGAAATCAGCTTGTCCATGATGGTTCCGTTACACATATCTATTTCGTATTTATTTTGTTTCACTTTTATCTTCCACCCTTTATATCCAAATTGATATGGGCTTCTGTAGAAGTCCTTTATATTACTGTTCGTAAACAGTTAGGTATTTTTCAATGTTTTTATTCTGCAAGGCTTCCGAAATAATAGAATCCCTTGCAGGTATCCAGTTTTACTTTTACATATTTACCGATCAGATCCTGACATCCCGGGAAATGGACCAGAAGGTTATATTCTGTTCTTCCTGTAAAGATACCTTTTTCTCTGCTTTCTTCCTCTACAAGGATCTCCTGAACAGTTCCCTCGAAACGGGAAGAAGCCTTTCGGCCTTTTTCCTGAACCAGAGCCAGAAGACGGTCAAAACGGTCTTTTACTACATCCTCAGGTACCTGATTCTCCATTTTGGCAGCAGGTGTGCCGCTTCTTTTGGAATAAATAAAGGTAAATGCAGAATCAAAATCGCATTTTTCCACAACGTCCAGAGTATCCTGGAAATCCTCTTCCGTTTCTCCCGGAAAACCTACAATGATATCTGTAGTAAGGGAAATATCCGGTACGGCATTACGGATCTTGGCTACAAGCTCCAGATACTTTTCTTTGTCATAACGGCGGTTCATGATCTTTAAGATCCGGCTGCTTCCGGACTGCATGGGAAGGTGAAGGTGATGGCACACTTTTTTGCTCTCTGCCATTGTCCGGATCAGTTCATCAGACAGATCCTTCGGATGGGAAGTCATGAAACGGATTCTCTTTAATCCTTCAATTGCTTCCACCTGTTTCAGAAGCTGTGCAAAAGTAACCGGATGTTCCAGTGTCTTTCCATAGGAATTAACGTTCTGTCCCAGAAGCATAACTTCCGTTACACCGTCAGCCACCAGACCCTTGATCTCGTCTATGATTGCCTCCGGTTCGCGACTCTTCTCTCTTCCTCTTACATATGGTACAATACAGTAACTGCAGAAATTATTGCAGCCAAACATAATATTGACACCCGTTTTAAAGGAATATTTACGGTCAGCAGGCATACCCTCCACGATTTCATCAGATTCCTTCCAGACATCAATGATCTGTCCCTCCGTATTTAAGCTTCTGTAGAAAAGTTCCGGAAACTTATGGAAGTTATGGGTACCGAAAACCAGATCAACAAAAGAATATTCTTTGTGGATCTTCTCAATTACTTCCGGCTCCTGCATCATGCAGCCAAACAATACAATCTTCAGTTCAGGATTCTTTTTCTTAATACTTTTCAGATGGCCAAGATGACCGTAAATCTTCAGGTTTGCATTCTCCCGGACTGTGCAGGTGTTATAGATGACAACATCTGCATCTTCTTCTCTGGATACTTCTGTATAGCCCATACGTTTCACGATACCGGCCACTGTATCCGTCTGCAGGGAATTCATCTGGCAGCCTGCATTCTGGATAAAGAAAGCTGGCGCCTTTTCATATTTTTCCTTCACAAGCTCTGTACATTTATTGATATATTCTAACTGTATTTTACTTTCCTGTGTATTATTATTCACTATTGATTCCTCATCTTTCTGTTTACAACATTTCGGGGCACTCTTTTTATCATACAGAATCTATGGCTTTATGTCAAACGCTAATCTCTGTTTTTATTACTTTTTATTTTCGGATACAGTTTTTCTTTGACTATGTGACGAATTTATGCGTTTGCTAATATGCCGCTGTTTAGAGAATAAAGATATTCAAGTGGGATCAGACGCAGTTCTTCCATATCGTCCTTGCGGTATTCCGGAATCTCAATTGCCAGAGAGGGCTGACGGATTACTTCCGCATAAAACTGTTCCGGAGATCCCATCTCAGGTTTTGCTCCGGCTTTTTTGACTCTCGCACCACCTGCAATCCCTTTTTCCAGAAGATAGCCGGAACATTTCTGTAAATGCCTTGCCAGTCTGTAATTTTTCTGATTGTAGGCAAAGCCTTTCTTCTGTCTGCAGTAAACGATCTTCCCTCTGGAATAACTGAATGTAAGCAGGCCAAGGCTTGAATATTCCTGAAAAATGCTGATCAGGGCACGAGTCTCATTCTCACTGGCAGGCTCCTGATTCACTCTTTTCCGCTGATAATAATTAGTCGGAAAATTTTTGCGCAGATCAATTCCCCTGGCATTACATTCATACTCTTCCACAGGCCTGTCCTGCATTTTCAGCATCTGTCTGTGGATGGGGTTATGTATGGCACCATATCCGTATTCACATATCTCATAGCTGTCAGGATTCAGCATGGGGATCATACAGATACGAACCTTATCCAGAAGTTTACGAACTTCATAACTTTCTCCGATGGTCCAGTTGCTTTCATAGGATCTGCAGTAATCTTTTGCAATGGACGAAAGATATTCCGGGAGATTTCTGTCTCCGCTTTCCACTCCGCTCAGACAGATAATGCAGGTATCACCCTTTCCAATCTCAAGCATGGGGATCATTCTGTCATCATGACTTCTTCCAATCACTCTGAACTGGACAAAATTTCCATATCTCTGTCCGAGTTCCCACAATGCGAAGTATATTTTTTCATAAGTTCCCATCTGTTCTGTTGACATACATTCTTTCCTCCTTTTTGGCAAATGTTCAGCAGCCTGGATCAGATTCCGGATTCTGACCTGTATGGACGGCTGAATGGCTGCCTTATTATTATATATGAAAAGAGACAGACCATAAGACCTGTCTCTTAAAAATAATTGGATTATATTTACATTTCTTTTTTACGTCTTCTTATCAGTACGTAACCACCTGCAAGAACAGAAGCTGCAGCAAGAGCCAGCATAGTTCCGATCGGTGATTCATCACCTGTGGATACTGCTGATTTCGCTGTTCCGTTTGTTCCATCTGCATAGGTGGTAGGAGTTACATCTGTAGTTCCTCCATCTGTAGTTCCGTCGCCGGATCCTGTTCCGTCTCCGCTTGTTCCGTCTGCACCTGGTGTGGTAGTAGCCGGTGTCAGAGGAGCTGCCTTGAACTGATAGGACAGAACTTCGGAAGCATCTGTTTCCTGCCAGTCATTTCCACTGTATACCTGCTTTGCATATTTAATGTAAATAGTATATGCTTTCTCGGCATCTGTATAAATACCGTTTTTGGCACCAATTTTCCAGGATGTGTTCCAGGTTGACGGGTTAGAAGACATACTCCATCCTACAGGCACCCATCTGACATCACCTTCCCCTGGATTATTGTTCTGTGTACCTGCACCGATTACCTTGAAGTCATAGAAAGTATTCGGATAGAATACAAGCGCATTCTCAAATCCCTGTACAACACTTTCTTTTACATCGGGTACTACTGCTGTATGTGGTGGAGTCGGAGAGACAGGACGTTCCTTTGAATCAGGCTGGAACATTACAGAGCCATAATTACTCTTATCCTTATCACTGATCACACATACATAAATATCAACATCATAGTCAGGAAGATCAGTAACTTTTGCTGTTACATTTGTATCAGCCTCAATAGGAGCACCTACTCTGGAAGTATCGATTGTCGGTGCTTTCTCACCACGTTTTACCCAGTCGATATAATAGGTACCTTTTACATTTGACTGGAACTTAATTTTAACAGTACTACTTCCTGACCATTTGCATTCTTTTCCTGTTACTTTCAGTTTTTCTTCTGCAGGAGTTGGGGTAGGGGACGGTTCTGTTGTACTGACTAAAGTTCCGTCTTCTCCGATTTTAAGACTGGAATCTCCCTCATATGTAATCTGAGAAAGAACATCCGCCAGTTTCACATCAGTAACAGCGTCACCCAGCTTTACGACTGTTCTTCCGGCGTTAGCCTCCTGAACAGCAACACCAATGGCAGAACCTGTAACAGCACCGCTTACATTGATCACACCGTCTTTGGCAAGCACAAGGTTACTTGTAGCTTCAAAAGAATTTGTAACGGTATTTCCTGTAACACTTAAGGTTCCCTGAATATTTACAGTTCCTTCACTGTAAATTGCACCGCCTGCTGCAGCGGAGTTTGCTGTAATTGTGCCATTCTGAAGATATACATTTGCACCGGCTACATTATTAATCGCACCACCATTTCCTGCCGTGCTGTTTGCTGTGATCGTACCTCCTAAAAGATATGCATTCGCACTGTTGTTGATTGCACTGCCATCTCCTGTTGTAGTATTACCTGTCAGAGTTGCTCCATCAGATAAAGCATAGTTACCACTTATCACTTCAACAATAGAACCAGTAACCCCTTCACCAGTTCCATCAACAATTAAAGTACTGTCAACAGCGCCTGTTGCCACATCTTCTGCCGAACCTGCCATCTGAAGATTACCACCATTTACAGTAAACATGCTTCCGATAAATCCTGCCGCACGTTTAATAGTCGCATCTTCTGCTGCAACCAGCATAATATTTTTATTAGAAGGAACATCAACCGTAGCACTGATTTCAATATCACCTTTTACTTTGACGTACTTTGTCTCATCGGTCATATCTGCACTTTCAGGTACTGCCTCAAATGCTTCAGCAAGTGTTGAATAAGAATTTCCACCAACTACAATAGCAGATCCTGCCTCAGCAGCCTGCTCATCAGTTTCTTCAGCAGCCGGTGCCTCTGTAGGATCAGCTGTTGTTTCGGCAGGAGTTTCAGCCGGATCTTCCGGAGTCTCGGCTGGATCTTCGGCTGGTTCCTCAGGAGTTTCAGCCGAATCTTCAGAAGGTTCTTCTGTATCTGCAGAGTCAAGTTCACCTTCCAGTTCGCCTTCGGCTGATGTCTCAGCAGCAGTATCTGCTGCAAATGTGGCTGTCGGTGCCATTCCTACAGACAGGGCACCTGCCATTAATAATGCAAAAAGTTGTTTTTTTCTCATTGTATGTCCTCCCATAGATGAGTTTTAGTTAAAATCACTACTGACACCATCTGATTTCTTATTCCCCACGAAGCAGTCAGTAATCCCAAATCTGAATTGAAGTATAGCACATCCCTCAGAAAAAATCAATGTGCCGTCTATGGGCGTACCTGTCCGTTTCCATAGATGATATATTTCGTTGTGGTCAGAGCCAGAAGGCCCATAGGTCCCCTCGCATGAAGCTTCTGTGTGCTGATACCGATCTCTGCCCCGAAACCGAATTCAAATCCATCTGTAAAACGTGTGGAGGCATTGACATAAACTGCCGCAGCATCCACTTCATCCAGAAACTTCTGTGCATGTTCATAATTATTGGTAATAATTGCCTCTGAATGTTTTGTATTATACTTATTGATGTGAGCGATCGCCTCTTCCACAGAAGAAACCACTTTAATAGAAAGAATATAATCCAGATATTCTTTGCCCCAGTCTTCTTCTGTTGCGTGTACAGCTCCCGGGATCAACGCATAAGCCGCTTCATCTGCGCGGATCTCCACATGTTTCTCCTGCAGACGCTTTGCAAGGACTGGAAGCAGGGCATCCTTTACATCTTTATGTACAAGAACAGATTCGCAGGCATTGCAGACGCCTACTCTCTGAGTCTTGGCATTCATGATAATGCCTGCTGCCATCTCAAGGTCTGCGGTTTCATCCACATAAATATGGCAGTTTCCAGTACCGGTCTCAATCACAGGAATGGTGCTCTGCTCTACTACGGCTTTGATCAGGCCTCTGCCGCCTCGCGGGATGAGTACATCCACATAATGGTTCATCTTCATGAATTCTGCGGCTGTCTCTCTGGATGTATCAGAAATCAGCTGAATCGCATCCTCTGTCACGCCCTGTTCATTCAGAGTTTCCCTGATACAGTTTACAATGGCCTCGTTGGAATGGATCGCATCACTTCCACCCTTTAGGATTACTACATTACCGGTCTTAAAGCAGAGTGCAAATGCATCCGCAGTTACATTCGGTCTTGCTTCATAGATAATTCCGATTACGCCAAGAGGTACTCTCTTCTGCCCGATCAGCAGTCCGTTTGGGCGTTTTTTCATCCCGGTTACTTCCCCGACAGGATCATCCAGGGCTGCTACCTGGCGCAGGCCCTCTGCCATTCCTTCAATCCTGCTCTCTGTGAGAAGAAGCCTGTCGATCAGCCCCTCAGGCATATGATTCCTTTTTCCGTTTTCCACATCCAGCCTGTTGGCATTGATCAGAGTCTGTGCATCCTTTACCAGTTTGTCTGCTACTGCAAGAAGTATTTCATTCTTTTTGTTTGTAGAAAGATTTCTCATTTCTGTTTCAGCTGCCTTCGCATTCATGCCAAGGCGGTTCAGCATTTCATTCATGTTCAGGTCCCCTTTCAGTCAGTAAGATAGCATATCTCCTCTTCTGTTACTATAATCTGCGGACAGATATCAGTAGGTTCTGTGGGAACCTCCGGCAACATCTGAAAAGAAAATGCAATGGCAACTCTTTCAAGTTGCGGATGTTTCTCAAGATAACGGTCATAGAAGCCACCGCCGTATCCGACTCTGTGGTTTGCTCTGTCAAAAGCCACTCCCGGCATGATCATAAGAGCTTTTGACCAGTTGACGATCTCCCCCGATACAGGCTCAGGAATCCCAAAATATCCGGGTTCCAGCCGGGCAAAGTCTGTCAGCTTATAAAATACCATATCCTTTCCCACAACCTTGGGAACTGCAACCTCCTTGCCGGCCTTCCATGCTTCTTTTATAAGATACTCTGTGACAACTTCATGGTTGTAATCTGCATATACCAGAATGCGGTCCGCATTCTTAAATGCAGGAAGTGCGGTCACTTTGTCAGTGATCGTGCGGCTCATTGCCTCTATCTGTTCATCTGTGTGCAGCTTTCTTTCTGCGAAAATTTTCTTTCTAATGTCTTTTTTTGATTCCATATTTTTCACCCAGATTAATGATTGTTCCGTCTTCCTGCTGAACATCCACATTGTCCAGCTGAGCGCGAAGGTTCATGCGGACAGATGCAATATATTCCTTGCGCAGCAGTTCTCTTTCTTTTTTCTCTTCTTCAGTAAGCCCCACACTTTTGGCTTTATGTGCAAGTGTATTAATGCGGTCGATTTTCTCAACTTCCATAGTTCTTCCTCCTGTCTTTTGTCTGCGGCAGTCTGTCTGTAAACACTGCCATTTACTCTGTGAATGTCATTTGGCACCGGTAAATTTCCGGTATTATAACAGTCTGTCAATAATATCGATCAGATAAACTTCTTCTTGGGACTGGCTTACAAAAAGCGTACCGTACCTGCGTCCCTCTGTGATCTTATGGATAATATGGAAATCGGCTCCGTTTGCGATCACCATATCTACGCCTGCTGCAGAAGCGATCTGTGCTGCTGTCAGCTTAGTAGCCATTCCGCCGGTTCCTACCTTACTTCCGGAAGTACCTTTTCCCATGTTAAGCAGATTATCATCCAGATTTTCTACCACATCAATGAATTTTGCATCAGGATTAGTATTGGGATCATCTGTAAAAAGACCATCAATATCTGATAACAGGATCAGCAGATCTGCCCGTACAAGTGCGGCAACCATTGCAGACAATGTATCATTATCTCCGAATTTCTCCAGATTCTGAAGCTCATAGGTGGAAATGGAGTCATTCTCGTTTACAATGGGAATCACTCCCAGACTGAGCAGTTCATCGAAAGTATTCTGAGCATTCTTTCGGTTAACATTATTAACCATAGTATTTTTGGTCATAAGAATCTGAGCGGAAAGCTGATTATATTCAGAAAAAAGTTTCTGATAAATCATCATCAGTCTGGCCTGTCCTACTGCTGCACATGCCTGTTTTCCTTTCAGTTCTGTAGGTTTCTCATGCATTCCAAGAGCTGCCACACCTGTTGCTATAGCTCCTGAAGAAACCAGTATGACATCTTTTCCCTGATTGCGAAGGTCACTGAGCTCTCTTGCCAGCACTTCCAGTTTGCGAAGGTTCAGTCTTCCTGTCTCCGAATGAGTCAGGGAAGAAGAACCGATCTTAATTACAATACGTTTTTTATCTTTAAGTCGTTCCCGGTAATTCATCTTTTTGTTACTCCATATAAATATATTTTTTGTAACTGTTCAGTGTCTTTACAGTTACGAGACAAAATCCATCAGAAATTGCCTGCAATAACAGAATTTGAAGATCAGCGTGTAATCCCAAGCTCCTCCAGGGCTTTCGCCTGTTTTGCCTCCATGACTGCCGCTTCCCCGGGAGTCATATGGTCATATCCCAGCAGATGCAGCATACTGTGTGCAACCAAAAAACAGAATTCTCTTGTCACACTGTGTCCGTATTCCTCTGCCTGCGCAAATACCTTGTCAACTGAGATCATGATATCTCCAAGAAGAAGTTCGTCTGTATCCAGATCAAAGTAAGATTCATCCTCCTCCACAATATCATATCCTGCCGGTGTCTCAAAAGGAATCATAGGGAAGGATAAAACATCCGTAGGTCTTGCGATATCGCGAAACTCAGTATTAACTCTCTCAATCTCTTCGTTATCTGTAAGTACAAGATTCACCTGTGCATCATAGGGACATTTTTCCATTTCAAGAACCTTGTCAGCTACCTTTACTGCCAGTGTCTCATAGTCGATCCCCAGTTCACGCTCTGTCTCATAATCAATCTGCATGTTCATCGTTCATTCACCCCGTTTCTGCGTCTTGCCGGTCTTTCAGGTTTTTGTTTCTTCTCATAGGCATCATAAGCCTGTACAATCTGCTGTACCAGAGGATGACGGACAACATCCTTGCTGGTAAGCTGGCAGAAGCCAATGTCATCTATTTTTTTCAGTACTTTCATTGCCACGTCAAGTCCGGATGTGGTATCTCTTGGAAGATCTTTCTGTGAGGCATCTCCGGTGATGATAACCTTGGAACCAAATCCGATACGTGTCAGGAACATCTTCATCTGTGCCGGAGTAGTATTCTGTGCTTCATCGAGAATGATAAATGCATTATCCAGTGTACGTCCGCGCATATATGCAAGCGGTGCAACCTCGATCAGGCCGCGCTCCATATTTTTCGCAAAGCTGTCCGCTCCCATGATCTGGTACAGTGCATCATAGAGTGGTCTCAGATAAGGATCTACCTTGCTCTGCAGATCTCCCGGAAGAAATCCCAGCTTCTCACCGGCCTCAATAGCAGGACGTGTCAGGATGATCCTGCTGACCTCCTCATTTCGGAAGGCTGTGACAGCCATTGCCATCGCCAGATAGGTTTTGCCGGTACCGGCAGGACCTACACCGAACACGATCATTTTTTTGCGTATCTGTTCTACATAATCTTTCTGCCCCAGTGTTTTGGGCTTGATAGGTCTGCCCTGTATGGTGTTACAGATAAAATCTTTGTCTATTTCTGTGAGAACTTCGTTTCTCTGTTCCATTGCCAGAGAAAGAGCATAATTGACATTCTGTTTCGTGATCGTGTTGCCTCTTTTTGCAAGTACTGTCAGTTCTTCTATCAGTTTCTTCGCAGAAGCCGCATTCTGTTCATTGCCAAGTATCTTAAGGATTCCGTCTCTGGAGATCACTGTCACATTCAGTGTTCTCTCAATTAGCTTAAGATGCTCATCAAACTGGCCAAATACATTTGCTTCCAGTTCTGCGGGGACTTCTGTGTGTAATTCAATAATATTGCCAGCCATCCTGTGATGTCCTTTCCTGTTGATAAGTTAATAATGGATTATTGCCTCGTTTATGGACGATAATCAAAGTCCGGTTAAAACCAGATGCATCCATTGTAACACCTCCCTGCAACTTTTTAAATACAAATTTTTATGGAATTTTATGTTATCCGGCTTTTTTCGCCTGTCTGTTCGATGATAAGCAGGGTTCCTCCGGTAATGCACAGAGATTCTGTCAGCCTGGTAGTAATATGATTTTCACTGATCTTAATGCCATTTTGAAGCAGCTTCTTTTCATATTGATGAAATCTTCGCACAGCTTCCTTCTCGGCTTCTTTCCTGGTATAGGTTTCTTCTTTTATTGTATAATCAGTAGTTTCGGTCCATCCGATCCATACAGGAAGTATAAAATTTTCTGTGATACGCAGAGGAATTTCCTCTGTGATACGTTTCTGACCTGTATGTAATGTCGGATACAATCCCAGATACCAGTGCCCAAACCGGAAGTACATTTCTTTTTTCTTTTTGCCGGCAGGGATTTCTGTACGGTATTTTAATGAAAATTCCTGATAATATGAAATTTGTCTGGAAATAAAAATATCCGCATCTGCATGAACGTATTCCTTTCGCAGGACTTCCTGACTGTCATTCATGATATGAAGTTCCCCGGATACCAGAAGTTCCCCTTTTTTGCAGGAATCCCCGGGCTTTTTTACCGGTATGCCCCTTCGGACGATCATATCTGTGATCACTCCGTCCTTGTCTGCGAGCAGATTACAGGGTGAGGTATTACTGTTGGTTTTTTGGGGGATAATTCCTTCCTGGATATTAAGAATCAGACGGGTTCCTTCTATTCTGGCAGATACCCAGGTAATCTCCGGAAAATTTTTCCGTACAGCTGCTGCAACTTCTGAACAGTTGATCTTTTTTTTGGACATCCCATGGTTTATATCCTGCTTATCCAGAAAATCGAGGATTTCTCCGGTACTGTTTCTGACATTTCCTTCAATATGGATATTCCAGATTCTCCCTGTCAAAAAAAATATCAGGATACCTCCCAGAATCATGCCTGTAAAAAAAGCCTTTCTTTTTTTATTCCTTAAAAAAAAGAAGGGCATTCCCCGTCTCTGTATGATCTGAATATGTACACCTGTTTTATTCCGGAGAGGTCTCAGGCGAAAGAAATCAGCGGCCTGCATTTGTGCCATAAGCTGGCCGTCCTCTCTGTACCGGATCTTTTCCATATAAACTTTTCTGCTTTTGCAGAGATTCAGAAAGCGTTCCAGATTTTCTCCTCTTACAAGGATGATCACATAACCATGTATTAATTTCAAAAATTTCAACATTCGCTGTCACCCGCTTTTATATCATAAATACTTCCCGTCACTTTCATTGCACTGGAATTGTACCAGCGGATTTCAAGATTTTTCCCGGATATGGTCACTTTTCCGCAAAAAGACTGTATCACAATTTCAGAAGGTGTATATTTAAAAACAGATTTATAATTTTCGATAACAGCTTCCGTCTGACCGGTCAGCGTGACGATCGTTTCATTATATGCCAGATCAGGCGGAAGTTCTAATGCCAGCACCATCCGGTTTTTCCATTGTCCTGCTTTTTTCATAAAAAAAGCTCCCCCGGCTTTTACTATCAGTCTATGCCGGAAGAACTTTCTTTAAAACACGTTTCAGCAGCAATCATCGAAACAAAACCATAGAAAACCACAGAATTGTATTTCCACCCAGATTATATTCCATAGATTCACGCTCTACAATCTCATTTACTACTACGCCATGACTTTCCAGACATGGATGCATCCGGTCAGGATATCTGCATGGCTTTCCCTCTTTATAGGCACATTTTTCACAGATATCACAGGATTCTGTAGACAGGATATAAGTTTCATACCCTTCTTTATTCAGATATTTTCCCACCTCTGTAGTCAGATCCTCGTGTGCCCGTCTTGTAGAAAGCATTTCTTCCATGTTCATGATATCCGAAACTTCTGCTACACTGGAAAAGAAAACAGCCTGAGGATAACTTTTTATTTTTTTTTCACATTCCTGCAGGGTTCCTACTGCGGGGGGACAGGCCCAGGTAGAATCATAACGTTCGCATTCTTCTTGGCAGATCGTGCGCACGCGTTCCTGAATTGTAATATCTTTTGTGTCCAGTATGCGGTATTCAAAAATCGGGTACTGTGAAATAAATTCTTCAAATTTTTCTGTGTTCATAGTTTTCTTCTTTCTTTTGGACTTGTTGGTACATTCGTTCATTTATGATAGGGTTCGTGATTCATAATGCGGTAGCTTCTGTATATTTGTTCCAAAAGGATCATCTGCATCAGCTGATGCGGAAAAGTCATTCTGGAAAAGCTGAGCTTATAATCTGCACGTTTCAGAACACTCTCACTCAGTCCTAAGGAACCTCCGATCACAAATGCAATGGAACTGATACCGGAAACTCCCAGTTTCTCAATTTTTTGAGAGAGTTCTACAGAATCCAGCGTTTTTCCGTCAATTGCCAGTGCGATAACATAATCCTGTTCGCGTATATGTTTCATCAGACGTTCGCCTTCTGTATTTTTAATCTGTGTGTTCAGTGCTTCTGACGCTTTATCCGGTGTTTTTTCATCTGCTACCTGACAGAAAGTCAGCTTGCAGTATCTGCTCAGCCGTTTGGCATATTCTGCGATTCCGTCACACAAATATTTTTCTTTGATCTTTCCAACTGTAACAATACGGATTTCCATGATCTTCTTCCTTCTATTTTAATAAAATCAGCGATAAAATCACAGTATTTTTAGTACTGCAGATAATATTCCATAGCAGTCATTTTACTGGTCTTGCCATTTGCTGCAACAAGAATAACATTCATCCTATGGTAACCCACAGGCATGGAGATTGGCTGTTCATAAACAGTACTGTTAAGATCCGGTTCAGAATCAAATGCATAATATGCCTTACATCCATCCGGGACAGTGATCTTAATCTCTGTTTTTTTATTGTAATCCCCTGATTTAGGTGTTACTTTGGGGGCTTTCGGTGCATTTAAAACAATCACATATTTCCTGCTGATCACATTACTTTCAATATTTTTATCATTTACACCAAAGGCTTTTAATTCAGTTGTGCCTTCCCTCAGAATAATAGGTTCTGTATATACTTTACTCTTTCTGGTAGGTGTGCTTCCATCTAATGTGTAATAAATCTTTCGGCAGTTACCTTCCAGTTTCAGAGTCTGTGCTGTAGTATAGGTTCCGGGTGCAGGATTTGATACAGGTGTTTCGCAGATATATTCTGCGCAGGCATTCTGCATCTCTCTGTCAGCAGATTTCAGGATCAGTCTGACTTCGTTGCTCTTTCCCTCCTGTGTAAGAAGCTTCACATACTCTTTATATATTCCTGTTCCCGCAGTTTTGTTCTGGATAAACGGGCGCAAAACAAGAAGTGCAGATCGTTTATCGCCTGATTTCTCCATACTTTTGGCCAGAAGAAGATTGGCGGCTTCATTTTGGGGATTTTTATCCAGAGCATTTTCTGCAATCCGCTGTGCTTCTTCATAGTTTTGCTGTGCATATTGTTTTTTTGCCCTGGAATATAAGGCAGAAAAAGTATTTAACTGCCGATAGCAAAAGAACCCCAGCAGTGTCGCCGCACACAGAAGCAGACATAGAAGCTGTTTTCTGCTGAATTTCAGCTTTCTTCTTTTTGGATGTTTGAAATATTTTATAATTTCTGTTTTCTGTTTTTTTTCGGATGGGCGGTTCTGCTGCTCCTTTTTCATCAGAGTTTCCACTGTGCTGAATTCTCTTACCCAGGGTATCTCCGCAAGGCAGTAGGGGCAGTACAGAGAGCCTTTTTCCACCTCTTTATGACATTTAGGACATTTCATAGACAGTCCTCACTTACTGATTTTCCAGATAATTCTGAAATTCCTCCATAGACATAAGAACTTTTCTCGGTTTTGTTCCCTCTTCCGGTCCCACTACACCTGCGTCGCAGAGCTGATCCATGATTCTTGCCGCTCTGTTGAAACCAATCTTAAACATTCTCTGCAGCATGCCAATAGAAGCTTTCTCTTTCTCTATGATAAACTTACCTGCTTCTTCAAAATGGATGTCCCTTTCATCTCCGGACATACCTGTTGTTACAGGAGAATTTACCTGCTGCTCGATCTGTTGGTTATACTGGACACCTGGATTTTTATCTGCAAGAAATTCAACCACAGCCCTTACCTCATCATCAGATACAAATGCACCCTGGAGTCTTGCAGGCTTCTGATATCCCTGAGGATAAAAGAGCATATCACCTTTTCCAAGAAGCTTCTCGGCTCCGTTCATATCCAGAATTGTCCTGGAATCCACACCGGAAGATACAGAGAAAGCAATTCTGGAAGGCATATTCGCCTTGATCAGACCGGTGATAACATTTACAGACGGTCTCTGTGTGGCAATGATCAGATGGATACCTGCCGCACGTGCAAGCTGGGCCAGGCGACAGATAGCATCCTCCACCTCTCCGGGCGCAACCATCATAAGGTCTGCAAGCTCATCCACGATGATCACAATCTGCGGCATTTTCACAGGTTCTTCTTCAGCTCCTGCCGCCTTGATCTGCTCTGCTTTTCTATTATATTCATCCAGATTACGGACACCGTACTCCGCAAATGTATTGTAACGGTTTGTCATCTCCTGTACTGCCCAGTTTAATGCGCCTGCTGCTTTCTTCGGATCTGTCACAACCGGAATAAACAAATGTGGAATTCCGTTATACACACTGAGCTCTACTACTTTAGGATCGATCATGATAAGCTTTACTTCATCCGGATTTGCCTTGTACAGGATACTGATGATAAGTGTATTGATACATACTGATTTACCTGAACCGGTTGCACCTGCGATGAGAAGATGTGGCATTTTGGCAATATCCGCAACTACAGTCTTACCTGCAATATCCTTTCCTACTGCAAAAGAAAGTTTGGATTTTGCCTTCTGAAATTCTTCTGACTGGAGCAGATCTCTGAGCATAACCGTACTGTTCTCTTTATTGGGAACCTCAATGCCCACTGCTGCTTTGCCGGGGATCGGTGCTTCAATACGGATATCAGGAGTGGCAAGATTCAGTTTGATGTCATCTGCAAGACCTACAATTTTGCTGACCTTCACCCCCATCTCGGGCTGAAGTTCATAACGGGTAACTGTTGGTCCGCAGCTCACATTAGTGACAGTCACGTTCACGCCGAAATTGTGAAGTACTTCCTGGAGTTTTTTGGCAGTCTTACGCAGATAGGCATCAGAATCCCCTTGAGCTTTGCTGCTTCCTTTCTTCAGCAGATTTAAGGCTGGAAATTTATATTCTTTTTTTACGGCTGCTTCCTGTCGGGTGATCTCATGCTGAATGTTTACAATTCCGCTCTGTATCTCCTTTTCAGAAGATTTGGGGTTTTTCGAAGGCGGCCGCACTGCCTTCTCATCCTGAAAAGGGGGCAGATCTTCCTCCGGTTCTGAAACCAAAGATTTCTTCCGGTCAGTGACAGCATCTTCAAATGGAAGGTCTTCCTGCTGTTGTGATTCATTATCTGCATCATATGTATCCGGGGATGTATCCGCTCTGTGAATCTCAAAATTCATCGGAGCATCGATGTATGGTTTATTATCCGCATCATCAGAGGATTTAATCCCTGTATTCTCGGTATCCTCCGCAGCTTCGGCTGTTTCTGCTGCTGCTTTTTTCAGAAGTTTCCCTTTTTTCTTTGGCTTCTGTTCAGAATAGCCTGTCAGCTTGGTTCCTTCCAGAAAGCCGCCTTTTTTCATTTTTTTTGCTTCCGAAGGATCCATGAGAAAGTCATCATCTGAAAATTCATCATCGCCAATTTCTTCCTCCAGTCTGCGGACTCTTTCTTCACGCCGCTGTTCTCTTATAAGCTGACGTTCTCTGGCACGTTCTTCTCTATATCGCTCACGTTCAGGCTGCCCCTGCATATAGCGCATATGTCTGTCTTTTACAAAATCACACACCTTTATAACCAGCCGCGTTACAAAATCAAGCAGAGAGCGCTGTGTGATAATGATCATACATACAACAAATGCCAGTATAATGATCACATATCCGCCGATAGTTCCAAAAGCAGATGTGACAGAAATACAGATCGCTCCTCCGATCAGACCACCGCCTGTTTTATAATCTGCGCTTAAAGCATAATAATCCAGCAAAGTTGTACTCTGTATATATCCGTCTGTGAGAAGCTGCGCTACTCCACACAGAAACAGAAACATCACAAACGCCGCTGCAAGTTTCTTATATGCCAGCCGGTTTGTTTTATTGATCAGAATAAATGCTGATTCAAGGAAAAATACGATTGGAAACAGATATGCCATCAGTCCCATCAGTCCGAAACAGAAATTACTGATCGCATCTCCCACAAAACCACCTGCTCCAAAATTGCTTGCCATCAGGATCACACATGCGGCCAAAATCACAAATAATATGATTTCTGTCTGAAATCTGCCGACTTCCTGTTCCATTGCTGTCTTCTTTTTTGTATTTCTTCCCGAATGCCCGGTATTCTTACTCTTTGATGCTGCCATTCTAAGGCTCCCCTCCTTGATCTTCTCGTAAATATCTTCCCTTTACAGGGCAAAATTTAATGCCAGTGTAATAATACCGACTATAAATGAATAATATGCAAAATAGCGTAATTTTACATTTTGAGTCATGGCTATTGTATTTCGGATAACAAGACATCCCGCAAAACCGGCGATGATCATTGCAAATACATAGGTAAACCCAAGTCCTGCCGTCATTTCAGAAGCACCAAAATTTCCGATTTCCGTAAAAAAAGCACCTATGATAGCAGGCAGACTCATAAAAACAGAAAAACGAACCGCAAATTTGCGGTTATATCCGCATAACAGTGCAGCACATAACGTAAATCCCATTCTGGAAATCCCCGGAAAGACAGCAAGCCCCTGACAAATTCCAATCCACATGGCACTGTCATAAGAAGCCTCTCTCGGCCCCTTTTTTCCACCGGATTTATTCAGATCTGTTACCAGAAGAAATACGCCTGTAAGTAAAAATCCGATTCCCGGAACAATCTGAGAGTCTGCGGCCAGAAGAGCCAGCCGTTTTCCTGTAAGTCCCAGAAGTGCTGTTGGGATCATGGAAATCACAAGAAGTGCACCTGTTTTCCGATATGTTCCGGTGACTATTCTGGCATAGCCCAAACTTTCCCCTGTCTTCTTGTTATGGATATATAGATTCAGATTACCGATCATATCCATAAACATCCCCAGAAGTCCCAGTCCGATTTTTTTTAAATCTTTGCGGAACAAAAATATAATTGCTGCCGCACTTCCAAGATGGAGCATCGTTTCTGACAGCAATCCGGTTTCGTGGCCGATTCCCATATATTGTTCCAATATGCATAAATGTCCCAGGCTGCTGACAGGAAGAAATTCCGTCACAGCCTGAATGACAGCCAAAAATATCAAATATACAACGATCATAGAACTGATTCCTTTTTGTTTCTCCAAAATTATGGTTTATTATAGCACACTCAGAAAGGCTTTACAATAAAAAGCCCCCTGACTGTCATGTTCACAACGTAGCCAAAATTCATTCATTTTCCTGTTTCTTTTTTTCTTTTTCATGTGCCAGCAGTTCCTGTACCGATTTATGTGCAATCCGGAATTCTTTTTCAAAATAAGCATTGATCTCTGCACCGTATAACAGAAGATTCATACAGATATACAACCATACCATGACCATGATAATCGTCGCAAGGTTTCCGTACATATTACTGAACCCCGGAAAAATCTCAAAATAAAAAGAGAATCCGTATGAAAATATCGACCATGCAACTGCTATGATCAAGGCTCCGGGAATCTGGCTTTTGAATGTGGCTTTTCTGTTCGGAAGAACCTTATACAACATAAGAAAAACCAGAAATAACACACCAAATACCAACAGTGCTCTTGCCCCCAGTATTTTTCCCAGAACTCTTCCAAGAAAAGGAATATATCTTGATACAACTTTCTGTATTTCGTTTCCAAGTACAAGCATAAGCAGAGACACGATTACCGCAATCACCAGTGATAAAGTATAGAATACTGCATGAATTCTGGTTAACAGCCAGTTACGGGTTTCTTTTACGTGATAAATGGTATTTAATCCATTGATGATAGACTGCATTCCTTTTCCGGCAGACCACAGTACCACAATTGCTGACAAAGGGACAATTGCAGTACTTCTTTTGTATACATCTACCACGATCCCCAGAACAAAACTCTGCAGATTCTCCGGAATAAAAGCAACAATCGCATCCCTGACTACATTATAGGTTAGAGGTGTATACCGTACCAGTGTAGTCAGAAACAGAATACAGGGAATAAAAGACATGATCAGAAAATACGCTGCCTGTGTCGCATAAGCTCCTACGTGATCTCCGGATACACGTTCCATAAACCCGAATAAAAGCCCTGTAACAGACCGGGTTTTATTTTTCTTTTTCATATATGTCTCCATTCTGTTATTTTACAGCAGTCATTTCTGATAATGCATTTATGGTGATTGCTGTAATTATAAAGATAACTGTTTCGAATATCTCTGTTTACTATCATACCATGAAACTGCCGTTATGACAAACATGAATTATGGATAATAAAATCCGGTTCTTTTCATGCTGGAACGCTGTAGATATGAAAAAAACCGGATCAATATGTAATTAGTTTTATGGTCAGATTTTTACTTTCTGATGTAGAAATGATAAGCAGTCACAGAATCATACTGTTCACCTGCATTAAGAATCGGGGAGTGGAAATCTTCAACATTGACCGCATTCGGTTCAACCTGCGTTTCCAGACAGAAAGCATCCCGCTTATTGTAAGTATGACCATTTTTACCATGTTCATTTTCGACAAAATTTGCTGCGTAAAACTGTACACATGGACAGTCGGAAGTGACATCCATGGCAATTCCGGTTTTATCACTGTATGCGGTTGCAATCAATCTTCTGTTTCCTTTTGCATAGTTGTCTGTCACATAATTGTGGTCATATCCGCCTGTGAAATTCAGCTGGTCAAATTCTGCTTCAATATCCTGCCCGATCTGTTTGGCAGTTCTGAAATCCATGGGAGTCCCTGCAACTTCCTCATACACTCCTGTAGGAATGGAATGACTGTCGGCTACAGGTGTATAATATTTTGCATGGATTGTAAGATACTGATCCATGGCGGTTCCGCTTCCCTCACCATTCAGATTGAAATAAGAATGATTTGTCATATTGGCAACTGTCGGCTCATCGCAGATTCCCTGATAATGGATCTTCAGTTCGTTGTCTTCCGTAAACTCATATTTTACAGACACATCAAATTCTCCCGGGAAACCATTCTCGCCATCCGGACTTATACGGTTAAATATAACACTGTTTTTATCATCGGAAATCTCAGCCACTTTCCAGAGCTTTTTTTCAAATCCGTCAGGACCGCTGTGAAGATTATTGTCATTCTCATTCTGAGCAAGAACTACTTCTTTGCCATTGACAGAGAATTTCGCACCGCCGATGCGGTTTCCGTTTCTGCCGATGGTTGAACCGAAAAAGCATCCATTTACTTCATAAGATGCCAGATCATCATATCCAAGTACTACGTCTGTTAAAGTACCATCTTTATCAGGTACGCAGACCTTAACCAGGATTGCTCCAAAATCTGTCACTTCCGCATATGCCCCGGATTTGTTTTCCAGATGAAAAATTTTTACTGTTTCCCCAGTCTGTAATACACCGAACTTTCTTTCAGAAACACTCATTGTTTCCAACCTCCCGTATCATAAAATAATGTTAAATCCAAAAGATAATAAAAAAGAGCCTCTCTACGGCTCATTTTTACAGTTCCCGAAATGCCGTTCCCTTCCCATTGACGCCTAGCCGCAGCTAGGTGGGTATCCTCAACAGACCTTCTGTCTTCCGCTGCATAATGACGGCCTGACATCCGGCCTGCGATGTTGGGTTCCCGTTAAAGTCGATGTAGGTTCAAAAAAAGAAGGGACCTCGTACATTTCAGGATATTCACTGTTTTTAACTGATTTTTATTATACTCCAGTATATGTTCTTTTTCAACATAAAATGCAGAATTAATTATATTTTTTATAATATGGAGATTATCGGTTACTGTTCACACACCACTATTCCGCGAGGTGTTTTGGCATGAATATGCCAAA
>SAMEA3387450__coassemble_1214_pt1 | contig 83611 bp, 71 predicted proteins | sample SAMEA3387450__metabat2_high_PE_006 | metagenome-assembled genome bin SAMEA3387450 (sample SAMEA3387450) | Felis catus | biome: Faeces | place: United Kingdom | collected 2012
CGCAGGCAATCTGGAATGAATTTTGGCTACGTTACTGTGAACGGAGTGAACAGTTACAATCTAAATATTACAGGCAGGTGTTAACATGACAATTGATGAAAAACTCAGCCATTTTTATGATATCACTGTAGAGGAAGCCCACGAAAAAGCTGCCGCCATTCTCGATGAGCATAAAGCGGCTCTGGAGAAAATGGCAGAAGAACACAAAACTCTCAGTGAAGAAAACGCCCAGACACAGATCAAAGCGGAAACTGCCAGCGCCCGACGTGAAATAAACAAGGCTCTCTCCGCAGAACAGCTCACGATCAAGCGTGACTGGACCAGAAAACAAAACGAATTAAAAGAGAAAATTTTCTCCGAAGTAAAAGGACTTCTGGAATCCTTTACCAAAACTCCGGAGTATGAGAACTATTTAACTGCTAAGATCAAAGAGGCTCTGGATTTCGCGGGAAATGATGAGATCACCATCTATCTCTCTCCGGAGGACAGATCTCTTGCAGAGAGACTTCAGCAGACAACAGGTGCTGCTATCCAGCTTGCAAAGGACTCTTTCCTTGGCGGTATCCTCGCCACGATTCCTCAGAAAAATATCCTGATCGATCACTCTTTCTCAGGAAATTTTGAGACAGCTTACAAAGAATTCAAGTTTGACGGAGGACCAGAACATGAGTAATACAGGTATTATCTACGGTGTCAACGGCCCCGTCATTTATCTGAAGGGCGACAGCGGATTTAAGATTTCCGAGATGGTCTATGTAGGTCCGGAACATCTGGTAGGTGAGATCATCGGCCTGAAGAAAGGCATGACCACCGTACAGGTTTTCGAGGAGACTACAGGACTGAAACCGGGCGATACAGTTACAGGAACCGGAGATGCCATTTCTGTACTTCTGGGACCTGGAATCATCCACAATATTTTTGATGGTATCCAGCGTCCTCTGGAAGAGATTGCCAAAGCCTCAGGCAAATATATTTCACGAGGTGTCAGCGTTGATTCTCTTGACACAGAAAAGAAATGGAACACTCACATCATAGTAAAAGAAGGAGATGTTGTAGATCCCGGCTCTGTTATCGCAGAAACTCAGGAAACAGACTCCATTCTCCATAAATCCATGGTTCCTCCGAATCTTACAGAAGCCACAGTTATCCACGCGGCATCTGACGGAGCATACACCATTCTGGAACCGATCGTAACCATTCAGTTCGCAGACGGAACCACCAAAGATCTGGCACTTGCACAGAAATGGCCGATCCGTATCCCGAGACCAACCCACAAACGTTTCCCCGCAAGCGTCCCGCTTGTCACAGGCCAGCGTATCCTGGACACTCTTTTCCCGATTGCCAAGGGCGGTACAGCCGCTGTTCCGGGAGGTTTCGGTACAGGTAAGACCATGACTCAGCATCAGATTGCAAAATGGTCTGATGCAGACATTATCATCTACATTGGATGCGGAGAACGTGGAAACGAGATGACTCAGGTTCTGGAAGATTTCAGTAAACTGATCGACCCGAAATCCGGAAACCTGATGATGGACAGAACCACATTGATCGCCAATACTTCCAACATGCCGGTTGCGGCACGTGAAGCTTCTATTTATACAGGTGTAACTCTTGCGGAATATTACCGGGACATGGGTTACGACGTAGCTATCATGGCAGACTCCACTTCCCGTTGGGCAGAAGCTCTTCGAGAACTGTCCGGCCGTCTGGAGGAAATGCCTGCAGAGGAAGGTTTCCCTGCATATCTGGCATCCAAGCTGTCCGCATTCTATGAACGTGCAGGAATGATGCAGAACTTAAACGGAACCGAGGGCTCTGTCTCCATTATCGGAGCAGTTTCTCCACAGGGTGGTGACTTCTCAGAGCCTGTCACACAAAACACCAAACGTTTCGTCCGCTGCTTCTGGGGACTGGACAAATCCCTTGCCTATGCCCGTCACTTCCCGGCAATCCACTGGCTCACCAGCTACAGTGAATATCTGGAAGACCTGACTCCATGGTACAGAGAACATGTTTCCCCGAAATTTGTAGCAGACAGAAATCAGCTCATGGCAATCCTGAATCAGGAGAGCTCCCTGATGGAGATCGTCAAGCTGATCGGAAGCGACGTTCTTCCGGATGACCAGAAACTGACTCTGGAAATTGCCAGAGTCATCCGTCTGGGTTTCCTCCAGCAGAACGCTTTTCACGCAGAAGACACCTGCGTACCAATGGAAAAACAGTTTAAAATGATGGAAACGATCCTCTATCTTTATGAAAAATGCCGTGCACTCATCAACCGTGGAATGCCGGTTTCCGTACTGAAAGAGGGCAACAACATTTTTGAAAAAATTATTTCCATTAAATATGATGTGGCAAATAATCGGCTTGATAAATTCGACCAATACAAGCAGGACATTGATACTTTCTATGATAACATAATGAAAAAAAACGGCTGATGCCGGAACAGTTACATTCATAGCCATAACCGGCTATGAGTCGTAACAGAGAGGAGAAGTTTATGGCAATTGAATATTTAGGCTTAAGCGAAATAAACGGACCTCTGGTGGTCCTGGAAGGCGTCAAGAATGCCTCCTATGAGGAAATCGTAGAATTTCACATGGATGACGGGACTCGCAAGATCGGCCGTATTATTGAGATTTATGAGGACAAGGCTGTTATCCAGGTTTTTGAAGGAACAGACGGTATGTCCTTAGGCAACACCCATACCCGGCTGACCGGACGTCCCATGGAGATCGGGCTTTCCCCGGAAATCCTCGGACGAACCTTTAACGGTATCGGACAGCCCATCGACGGTCTGGGGGACATCACCCCGGAAGTAAAATTAAACATCAATGGTCTGCCGCTGAACCCGGTAGCCCGGGAATATCCCCGAAACTATATTAACACCGGTATTTCCGCAATCGACGGACTGACCACTCTGATCCGAGGACAGAAGCTTCCGATCTTTTCCGGAAATGGTCTTCCACACGACAAGCTGGCCGCACAGATCGTACAGCAGGCTTCTCTGGGAGAGGACTCTGATGAAGATTTTGCCATTGTTTTCGCGGCAATGGGCGTTAAATACGATGTAGCTGAATTCTTCCGCCGTACCTTCGAGGAAAGCGGTGCCGCAGACCATGTAGTCATGTTCCTGAACCTTGCAAATGATCCGGTTGTTGAGCGTCTTCTTACACCGAAGATTGCCCTCACTGCCGCAGAGTATCTTGCTTTTGAAAAAGGAATGCACATCCTGGTCATCCTGACAGACATCACATCCTTCTGTGAGGCCATGCGAGAGGTTTCCTCCTCCAAAGGTGAGATTCCGTCCCGTAAAGGTTATCCGGGTTATCTGTACAGCGAGCTTGCAACCCTGTACGAACGTGCAGGTATCGTAAAAGGCAAACCGGGTTCCGTAACCCAGATCCCGATCCTGACCATGCCAAACGATGATATCACTCACCCGATCCCTGACCTTACAGGTTATATCACCGAAGGTCAGATTGTTCTGGACAGACAGCTTCATGGACAGGCAATCTATCCGCCTATTAACGTACTGCCATCTCTTTCCCGTCTGATGAAGGACGGTATCGGTGAAGGCTATACAAGAGCAGACCATCAGGACGTGGCAAATCAGCTTTTCTCCTGCTATGCAAAGGTTGGAGATGCCAGAGCCCTTGCTTCCGTTATCGGTGAGGATGAGCTTTCCCCGCTGGATAAACGCTATCTGGTATTTGGTAAAGCCTTTGAGAGTGAATTTGTCGGCCAGTCCGAAACCGAGAACCGAAGCATCACCGAAACCCTGAATAAGGGCTGGGAGCTTCTGGGACTTCTTCCGAAAGAAGAGCTCGACCGAATTGATACGAAGATCCTCGACAAGTACTATCACGAAACAGTACGCTAAAAGAAGCGAGGTGATTACATGGATCCGAATACTTTTCCCACCAAGGGAAACCTGATACTTGCAAAGAACTCACTGAAGCTTTCCCGTCAGGGCTATGAACTGATGGACAAAAAGCGTAACATCCTGATTCGTGAAATGATGGAGCTGATCGATCAGGCAAAGGATATCCAGACACAGATTGATGTGACTTTCCGCACTGCCTATACAGCACTGCAGAAAGCCAATATGGAGATTGGTATCGCCTTTGTCCAGCAGATTGCGTGTACGGTTCCTGTCGAGAACTCTATACGCATTAAAACCCGAAGTGTTATGGGTACGGAAATTCCTCTGGTGGAATATGACAAAACCACTAACACTCCCACCTATGCCTACTACAGCACAAAGATGTCTCTGGACGAAGCCAAGGCTGCCTTTGAAAAGGTAAAAGAGCTGTCCATCCGCCTGTCCATGGTGGAAAATGCAGCCATCCGCCTTGCAGCCAATATCAAGAAAACTCAGAAACGTGCCAATGCTCTGAAGAATATCACTATTCCGAAGTACGAGGCACTGACCAAAGATATCCAGAATGCACTGGAGGAGAAAGAACGTGAGGAATTTACCCGTCTGAAAGTCATCAAACGGATGAAACAAAAATAGTATATATCAGAAATCAGCCGGATGAATATTTACTATTCATCCGGCTGATTTTATCTGACGCAGGATTTCACACTCTGATGGGCTGGATTAAGATGCATTATTTCAGAGGATTGCTATAGCACAGGACTTCATGCTATGTGGATAATATCTGTGAAAAGTTATCCCCATCCGAATTCATTTTGTGCATTTCTCATCCACATCTGTCTCTCCTATGTGGAAATTTCCTGTTTCTGTCAAATGTATTCTTTTTTTCATTGTTGTTGTATTTTTTAGTAGAATATCTTTTTGAATATTCTGATTATTTTTATATATATTATTATATTTTGTCTTTTTTGTACAATATTATATGTTTTTTAGAATATAAAAAAGTCAATAGATTTGTGGATTTTTTCGTCCAAAAATGTCGATTTATCATTTTACACAAAACATCTGTTTCTTTTTTCCTTATGTAAATCAAGTATTCCACACACATAAAATGTGGATAATGTGGATAACTTTGTGTATAACTTTAATTTACGGGATTTTTCAATAATCGGGTATGTGGATAGAGTGTGTATGACTTTATCCACTTTTCCCACCTCTCGACATTCTTTGTGCAATTTGTCGAATCATATAATTTCAGGCGTTACAGCTATTCCATGAACGTACCTACAGCTGCCGGCTTCTCATAATCATAATCGGAAATCTTGATTCCTGTAGCAGCATTGCTGGCATGGATAATCTTTCCATCTCCGATATAAAGTGCCACATGATCAATATATCCGCTTCCGTAGAATACCAGATCTCCCGGCTCAAGCTGGCTGATATCTTTCTTTGTGGAGGCCTCACACTGCGCTGCAGCCACACGTGGAAGACTGTAACCGAAATTGGCAAATACAGACATTACAAATCCTGAGCAGTCTGCACCGTTTGTAAGACTTGTTCCGCCATAAACATAAGGATTTCCTTCAAACTGCAGCGCAAAGTTTACCACTTCCTGTCTCTTTGCCAGACGTTTCGCTTCTGCTTCTTCGGCAATTTTTTTCTTTGTATCCTCAACTGTCTGCTGAATACTCTCCAGCGCGGCTGTTTTTTCCTGCTCTGCCTTCTCAGAAGCCTTTTCCGCTTTCTCTACTCTTCGTTCTTCGCGAATCTGGGCTGCTTCCTCTTCTTTCGCAACAAACTCCTGTGTCTGTTCCTCTGTCTGCTTCGCCAGTGTACTTGCCAGAGCACTTACACTTCCTGTTCCATCAGAAAACGCTGATGCGCCATCATCAAACTGTGCTGCGCTTATACATACCCCCTGTGTCAGAACCACAGCGCTCATAATTGCTGCCATCAAAATTGTCTTTATTTTATTATTCATTTTACTAATCAACTCCTGTTATACATCGCTGTAAAATTATTACATTTTTATTACGTTTTGTTACGTATTTGTGTATGTTAACATAACATCCCAATTTTGTCAAATGAAAAAAGTGTGACGCGCATTTGAAAGGATGTTACGTTACTGTTCACTCCGTTCTCAGTAACGTAGCCAAAATTCATTCCAAATTGCCTGCGGCAATGGAATTTTGGCTTGTACGTCTCGGGATTTTGACATATTTATGCCAAAACACCTCGCGGGATAATGATGTGTGAACAGTAATGATGTTACCGAAAGCATACTTCATGCCTTCCTTCAATAAGATAGTAAAAAGCAGATTCCGAGGTGGATATGCGTATTTATAAAAATATCCCTAAAAGAATCCTCAGCTTGTGTCTGGTCTTTGCCATTGGCATCAGCATGGGTGTTCTCTCCGACCACTTTGTTTCTGAAAACTCCCGTTTTCAGACCTTTACGGAAAAATTATTCCGGTCCGAAGTATGCAGCAATACCCTCACCCTTCACTACACTCTTGCACACCCTGAAAAAAAAGGTATCAGAAAGCCCAAGGCAACTCTTGGAACTGCATTTTCTGACCCGGCTAAGACCACCAGTCTCTGTCAGGAATATGAGAAAGAGCTGAAATCCTTTGCCTATTCCAGACTCTCCGAAGAAAACCGGCTTACCTGTGATATGCTTCTTCTCTATTTTCACACCAGAGCCTCCCTTGGAAAAAACAGCGCCCTGGATGAGCCGCTGGGACCAGGCCTGGGTGTGCAGGCACAACTTCCCATTCTTCTGGCGGAATATACTTTCCGGACAAAAGAAGATATCTCTGATTATCTGAAACTTCTTAGTACCGTCAGGCCATATTTTCAAAGTATTATAAAACTGGAAAAGCAGAAATCCCAGTCAGGTTTTTTCATGAGCGACACAACTCTGGACCGTATCCTGAAACAATGTCATTCTTTTGTCGCGAATCCTGATTCCAACTACATGGATGATATTTTTGCGCAGAAACTGAAAGCTTTCTCCAACCCTGCATTTAGCAGCGAGGATCAGAAAAAACTCTGTACATATCATCATAAACTGATCTTAACCGAAGTGATCCCTGCTTATCAGGAACTGTCAGACAGTCTGGAAAGTCTTCGCGGTACAGGCAAAAGCAGCCGGGGCCTGGCATTTTTTGAGGGTGGGCGTGAATATTACCTCTACCTGCTGCAAAGCCAGACAGGAACCTATGTACCTGTCGGACAAATCGAGAAAAGGATGTCAGCTCAGCTTTTGTCCGATTACCGGGAGATATCTTCTCTGCTGAAACAGGATCCCTCCCTGATCGACAGGCTGAATCAATGTTCCGGTGAACTTACACTGACACCAACTCAGATGCTGGAGAAGCTTCCGGAATTGATGAAAAAAGATTTCCCGGAACTGAAAGATGCCTCTTACGAACTCCGCACCGTTCATCCTTCCATGAAAAAATTCTTAAGTCCTGCTTTTTACCTCACGCCGCCTGTGGATACCCGAAGCCCCAACGTAATCTATATCAACGATTCCGGACGTACCTCTTCTCTGGAACTTTTCGGCACACTGGCACATGAAGGATTTCCCGGCCACCTTTATCAGACAGTTTCTTTTGCCGGAAACAATCCCTCTGATATCAGATATCTGGTCACCTCCTCCGGCTATGTAGAAGGCTGGGCAACCTACGTGGAATCATACGGCTATGAATATGCCGCCTCACTTATGAATGATCCGGATTCTGCCCAAAATGCCGTCCGGCTTGCCTGGTTAAACAGGAGTATGAATCTGTGCATTTACTCCCTGATCGATATCGGCATTCATTACAGGGGCTGGGATGCAGCCCGCACTGCTGTCTTTCTGAAAGTATTTGGCATCAACAATGCTTCCACTGCCGCCGAAATCTATCAGTATATTGTGGAAACTCCCGGTAACTATCTGAAATACTATTGGGGATATCTGAATTTCCTTGACCTGAAAACAGTCTGTCAGAAAAGACTTGGAGATGATTTTGACCTGAAAGAATTTCACCGCCGGATTCTGGAAATCGGACCTGTACAGTTTCCGGTTCTGGAAAAATACATGAAATAAACGAAGCACTGGAAAAACATCTGAATTTCAGTATGCTGAGAGATGCCTACATAAAGATCACCGATACTTCTGATACAGAGCTGGTCAGCTTCAAAATGGACGAATACTATTCCAACGTCACTGCCGATGTATCCTGGAAAACTTTCATCGGCCAGACTTCCGGAGAGTCTTATCAGTTTGAGTGGCATGGTGGAGATAATGTTACGGTTATCATTCAGCCATCTGAACGTCAGAGCGGAATCCGCGTCAGTATGGATTAACAGCCTGATATAATAAAGAGCCGGACTGACTGCAATATTTTATAGAATTGCAGTCAGTCCGGCTCTTTAAAATATAAAACCAAACATTTCTCAAGCAATGTTTCCGAAAACAATCTTCCTGCCTCCATTTCCATCACTGTCTCTTTGAATCTGCCGCTACCATTGCCGTAAATCTTTTTAAATCCGGCCGGAACTAATCCCAGGTCGCTTTCTTCTACCATGGAAACATCGAATTCGCTGTCTCCGGCTGCTATGATATATGCAGGCTGCAGTCTCTTTCGAAGTCTTCTCACAGCCATTCCCTTACTCAGATTTACAGGAACAACATATACCTTCTCTCCATTATGAAATACGTCCACCAGCTTCGTAGTCAGTTTTGCCTGCAGATCTTCAACCACTTCCTCCGGCTTTTCACATTTTGTAAAAATAAAAAGCTCATCTATAAATCTCAGCTCAAACTTCCGTCTGGAATCCCTGGCAAGAATCTGCTGCGCTTTTTCCATTTCCGGTATGCTGTTCCGGATCATTCGCAGCGACTCCAGATACCACTCTCTGTCACGCTTACCATTTACCAGCAGTACTCCTCCATTACAGACAAGGGCATAGGGTACGATTCCTATATCCAGCTCAATACGTTTATACTGTTCTTCCGTCCTTGTGGATGTTGGTATGATGGTCATCTTCTCGTTTACTTTTTTCAACAGATCATGCGTTTTTTCAGAAATAAATGAGATTTCTCTCCCATTATATAACTCAACATTTAATTTATTTTCACCGATATTGCGCTTATACGAATATATGATGGTATTGTCCATATCCGCACATAAAATGCCATTCATTCTCTTCCTCCAAAAATGGGGCTGCCGCACTGTTATTACCTGCGACATCCCCATAATTATTATTTCATACGTATTGTTTACCTGCTCATGATTGCTTTTCTGATAAGATCCACCGGTATGATAAGTACTGCAAGTACCATGGATACCAGTAATGCCTTTGGCTCAAGCAGAGTTGTGTTAAATACTTTTCCGCCGATTTCAATGATAATGGTCTGAAGAACAAAGATTGCTCCCATTACCAGTACAAATTTCTTATTCTCCCCGATATGCTCAAACAGATTAAACTTCTCAGATCTGGTATTCATACTGTTAAAGATGATCGCATAAATGAAGAACGCAAACATAAATGTTTTCTCATAAAGCTCCGGATCTGCACAGCCCGCAGGGATTACCCAGCTGGTAATGCCGCCGATATTCTCAAGTATCAGGATGGAACCAAGGGTGATAAATATTGCACTTACTCCGATTGCTGACTTGATGTACGGAGTCAGAATGTTATCTGTTCTCTTTGCCGGCTGATCTTTCATATATCTGTCAAGAATAGGTTCTCCACCAAACGCCATGGCAGCCAGTGTATCCATGATCAGGTTGATCCAGAGGATCTGGACAATGGAAAACGGCTCTGTCCATCCCAGGATTGGTGCAATGATATTCATTAACAGAGTACTGATATTTACAGTAAGCTGGAAAATGAGGAATTTTCCAACAGATTTCGCCATAGTCCTGCTATTAAGCACACAGTCTTTAATGGAAGTCAGACTGTTATTAAGGATAACAACATCTCCTGCCTCCTGTGCAACTGCTGTACCATCTCCCATTGCAAAACCAATGTCTGCCTGTTTTAATGCGGGAGCATCGTTCACACCATCACCGGTCATACCACAGACATTATCAATCTGCTGTGAAAGAGATACCAGTCTTTTCTTATCAAGCGGTTTCGCGCGGCTTACCACTCTCAGGTTCGGGAGAACTTTCTTCAGCTCTTCATCTGATAATTTCTCCATTTCTTCATGGGTAAGAACCACATCCTTCTTCTCATCTGCAAGAATACCTGCCTCTTTTGCAATGGCTACTGCAGTTTCCTCTGCATCACCGGTAACCATAACTACCTGGATTCCTGCATCATTGAGAATCTGAACAGTCTCAACCGCATCTGTTCTGACATTATCACGCAGACACAGAACTGCCATAAGAACAGTCTTTCCATCGCTGATTTTCGCTACGGAGAGAAGCTTCATGGTTCTCTTTGCCTGTGCATGCATCTGCTCTTCTACTTTATCTTTATCTGCCTTTGTAAACTCTCTTTCTTCCCCGTCCGGAAGCATATGATGTGTTACTTTATCAATAATATTCTCTGTAGCACCCTTCCAGTAAACAAGTCCGTTTTTCAGTTTTACAGTGGCACATTTCTTCTCGGAATCAAATCCGCTGATCTCTTCTACCTTCTCCGGATCATTGTCAGAATCATTATAACCATGATTGATGGCATAAGAGAGCAGTGCTCTGTCCATGTTGTTACTTCCGATTGCCTTTCCCTCTGAGGAAATCTTTGCAAGGTTATTCAGAGTGATAGCTTCCATAAACTCCCTGCTCTGGATGGAATCCACAATCTCACCGTTACCTGTAATAAATTCTACCAGTGACAGGTTACCCTGTGTGATCGTTCCGGTTTTATCACTGAACAGCACGTTCATGTAAGCAGAATCTGAGAATGCCGCCTTGTGGCTGACAAGGATATTCTTTTTATACATGGACTCTGTGTTCATTGACTGAACCAGACTGTTCATCATCGGGAGTCCCTCCGGAACTGCCATAATCACGATAGAAGCCATAAGCATAACTGCTTCCGCTATTACAAGGAGAACGGAAACAACAGTGATTGCCTGATCTGCCCTGATCAGAGTCAGGACAACATGAAGGATACCTGCGATTGCTGCAGCTGACACACCCAGTTTGCCGATACCTGCTGCCACACCCTCCAGCTTCAGGCTGGAAGTATCTTTTCGCTCTTCTTCCTCGGAGGTATCTGTCAGAGCTTTGTTTATCTTTCCTAATTCAGAACTGTCTCCGATAACAGTTGCGATCATGTAACCTTCGCCTGAAGTTACAACAGAACCCATAAAGACTTTTCCCTGTGAGGAGTAATCCGTAGATTCTGCCTCATCCATATTGGTTACTGCTGCTTTGTTCTCATCTCTTGATTCACCGTTTAATGCTGCCTGGGATACTTTGAGCTTACCTTCAAATAACAGACCATCTGCCGGAACCTTATCTCCTGCCTGGATAAGGATCGTATCACCTTTAACGATCTCACTGGTAAGAATATTGACCAGTTTTCCGTCTCTTACAACTTTGGCATAAGTCTTGCTGTATTCTTCCTGAAGCGCCTCACTTCTTGAAGTATTTCTGTACTCTGACAGAGTACTGAAACCGGTAGCAAGTGCGATTGCGATCACAATACTGATGATCTCCATAACATCATTTTCGCCGGACAATGCAGGGACAAAGATTCCCAGCACAGCCAGGATGACTTTAAGCGCCAGAGCCGCACATAATACCTTGATCCAGATATCATCAAATGCACCGATGAACATGGACCAGAGTGATTCCGTCTCTTTCTTCGCCAGCTCATTGGTGCCGTACTTCGCCTTACTCTCGCTGACCTGCTGTCCGGACAGACCCTTCATTTGCTCCTCTTTGTTTAGTTCATTCATAATAACCAACCTCCTCTTTCGGGTTTTGCAACTGTTCAATCATGGACTGACAGTTACCGGATTTTATATAAAAAGAGGAACCTTAACAGCTCCTCTTTTTATTTTCACACAAATCTCTGGCAAAGTTCCCCAAGTCCGGGATCTGTTGTGCCATTTCCTACAGCGTTGAATTTCCATTCACCGTTATACCTGTATATTTCCCCAAAAATCATCGCAGTCATACCTAAATAATTTTCAGTCAGGTTATATTTGCACATTTCTTTATTGTCTCTGGCATCAACCAGACGGATAAATGCATTCCGGATCATTCCAAAATGCTGTTTTCTCTTTACTGCCTGATAGATATTGACAACAATGACAATCTTATCATATTCAGCCGGAACTCTTGACAGATCAATAACGATCTGCTCATCATCTCCATCGCCTGCTCCTGTAAGATTGTCTCCCATATGATTGACTGTCCCGGATTTATGTTTCAGGTTGCCGAAATATACCATGTCTGTTTTATCTGTAAATTTACCATTTTTCAACATGATCGCAGAAGCGTCGCAGTCGATCGCCTGATGTGATGGAGAACCAAACAATGCACCAAACAATCCACCACCGCCGGATGGCTTTGCCTCATCCCAGCCAAGTCCCACGATTACCTTTGATAACCCCGCATGCTCCTTTGACAGATTTACCTTCTGTCCTTTCTGTAAGCTTACTGACATTTTCGTCCCTCCTGTTGCCCTCCGGCACTATTCCACGTCTACACCATAACTGTTGCACAAAGCAGCCAGGCCACCCTGATAACCGCTTCCAATGGCATTAAATTTCCATTCGTCACCATTCTTGTACAGTTCACCAAATACAACTGCTGTTTCAATAGAGAAATCTTCTCCAAGGTCATATCTGAGAATTTCTTCTCCTGTCACTTCATTAAAGATTCTCACAAAGGCATTGGAAACCTGTCCGAAATTCTGGCGTCTTGCCTCTGCATCATAGATGGTAACTGTAAATGCAATCTTTGTGATATTTGCAGGAATCTTTGACAGATCGATCTTAATCTGCTCATCATCTCCGTCTCCGGCACCTGTAAGGTTGTCTCCCATATGCTGGACTGCTCCGGACGGATGCACAAGATTTCCATAGAATACAAAATCGTTCGAATCAGAAACCCTTCCGGAATCTGTCAGACAGAACGCTGCTGCATCCAGATCGAAATCCCCGCCTGTGTCAAAGACATTGATATCCCATCCGATACCTACAACTACATTCTTAAGTCCCGGGTTACCTTTTGTAAGACTGACCTTCTGTCCTTTTTTTAAACTAACTGGCATATATTTTTCCTCCCATATTGTCTCATCCGCTTCGCTATACAGCTCCATACCTGATAACTGTTCAGTATTTTTACCAAACAGCCGACTGTCTCTTACATTACGCTACTTCAATACCATAATGACCGCAGAGTGCTGCAAGTCCACCCTGGAATCCGCTTCCGATGGCATTAAACTTCCACTCTCCATTATGTCTGTAAAGTTCTCCTACAACTACTGCTGTTTCAATGGAGAAGTCCTCCCCAAGATCATAACGGATCAGCTCCATTTCATTGGATTCATCTACCAGACGGATATAAGAGTTTGAAACCTGTCCGAAGTTCTGACGTCTTGCTTCTGCATCATAAATGGTAACTGTAAACGCAATTCTCTCAATATTCGCCGGAACCTTTGACAGATCGATCATGATCTGCTCATCATCACCTTCACCTTCACCGGTAAGGTTATCTCCCATGTGGATGACTGATTCACTGGCATGCTTCAGATTGCCATAGAAAATGAATTCTTTCTCTGTAGGGCATTTTCCGTTGGCACCAAGCATAAATGCTGCTGCATCCAGGTCAAAATCCGCACCTGAATCAAAAGCGTTTACATCCCAGCCAAGTCCTGCCATAATCTTCTTAAGTCCCGGATTCTTCTTTGTTAAATCTACCTTCTGTCCTTTTGATAAATTAATAGGCATATCATTCATCCTCCATTTTTTCTGTGTTTTTATTTTCTTACCGGCGGCACATTGTATTGTTTGTTAAAATCCTGTTTGATTGCCTCCAGACGAACCTGATCCTCCTGGCGTTTCTTTCTGGCATCTTCCTGAATCCTTCTTGTCTCTTCGATTCCATTTGTAATGGTTGCCCATGTCTTCTCAAGAGTCTCGATCTGTATGGAACTTCCGGATGCCATTTTAGCTGTCATCTTTGATACATCTACTGTATTCCGGGCATTCTTAAGAAGCATCTCATTTGTTTTCTTATCCAGTTCTGCAATAGATTCTGCCTGTATCTTCTGCCTTTTCAGAAGAATTGCCTGCGCAAGTGCCTGCTTAAATACAGGAAGCGTAACGATAAACGCAGAATTGATCTTTCTCACCAGATTGTAATTGCTGAACTCCATAGTCTTGATCATGGGAATGGACTGCATTGCCACATTTTCTGCTGTTCTCAGATCCTGTGTCCTCTGTTCCAGCATCATCAGTGCCTGATTCAGACTGGTAAGTTCAAACTGAATGGACTGATCTCCCGTATTATCCATATCCTGCTGTCTCTGGGCAATGTAGGCTTCAATCTCTTTACATGCCTGTTCTCCTGCAAGGATATATTTCACCAGTTCATGATAATAATCCACATTGGTCTTAAACATGGTATCCAGCTTTTTGTTGGACTGTTTGATTTCAGACTCATATCCTTTAAGCTGAACATAAATCTTATCAACTTCTTCGCCCATTGTATGATACTTGGCCAGTATCTTATCCAGCTGTTTTCTGAAATTTCCGAAAAGCTTTCCGAAAAGTCCCGGATTATCCTTAATTTCATTAATGTCAAACTGATCCATGATCTTTGCCAGCGATTTAAGCATCTCGCTTGTCTCATTAAGCTGCGACATATTCATGCTGTTGAGGACCACATCAGATGCCTTGGAAATCTCCTCTGCTGCTTTCGCACCAAAAGATACAATGGTATCCATATTGTAAACTTCGATCGTGCTGACAATATCGTCCACTTCTTTTGAATTGACCAGCTCAGCATTCATCTGCTGCCTGTCAGCGACAATATCATATTTCTCCACAACTTCAATCTCATTTTTCTCCTGAAGACCATTACCGGCCTGAGCAGGATTTCCCATAGATGATTTACCGAAATCAAGTCCCATGATCTACTAACCTCTCCTGAAAAGTTTTCTCCGCCATGAGGGACGGGTACTGTTTGTCGAAATGTTATTCAGATCCGGAACCTGCATATCGTATTTATATTCCCCGATCTGGTGCTCTTCCATCAGTTTTTCTGCAAAATAGTTCTCCACACTCTGATAGCCTGTAGGGACAAAAAACAGAATGTCAAATCCTGCCAGGTTCAGGAATGTCACAAGAATCGAATCCTGAAGTGAAATCATCGTCTCCCCTGTATTAATATATATCAGTTTCGGATTCTTTTTTGTAAAATCAAATTTCTGGATCAGACGCAGAATCTCCTTCGGCAGATCCAGAATCTGCGCGATTACTGTATATTCTGTACCATTTTCCCCAATACCCTTTATCAGTTTCCGCTCGATCAGAAGCTGCAGCTTGTCAAGTATAAATTCCTGCATTTCCTCCCGAAGAAGATGATAAGGATATCTGGGATGATTCTTTATTTTATTCCGCAGAAGCTTTCCGTTTTTATAAAATTCTACGGCAAAGGCTTTCATTGGACCGGAGGCAGTTGGTTCAATGTACGGAGCACTTTTCACAACAACGGTATCCTCTGTGATCAGTGCTGCTATGGATTCCCAGTACTGAGAAACACTTTCATCCTTCACTCCTGAGATTTTTGAAAAAATAACCGGAATATTTACCACACCGTTAACTGTGCTGAAATTAGGTCTGTATTTCAATTCCTGATCCCACAGTAGTTTTATCTCTTCATACATGGTCTGCAGATTGATAACATTCGCCTTCACATACTGATGATTTCTGTATATCCCACTGTCCTGATACATCAGAGTATCAAGTTCTCTTTCCGCATGATAAGCGGCTGTTCCAATCTTTACCTGAGAACTCTCTTCCGGATATTCTGTGATCGCCAGACTCTCCGGATAGTTGACCTCATACAGAAGTTTATCTTCCAGACAGCACTTAATGTTCAGATCAGGACATAAGATCAGCACATCCAGTGGCAGCCGCCCAAGGAAACTCATAAACAGAGCTTCGTTTTCATTCCGGCAGCCCCCCAGATAAATAAAGCATCCAATCTCCGGTGATTTCCAGTTTATGAACAGCTTCGGCAGATATCTTCTCAGCCAGCACAGCAGATACACTGCCCTGTTTGTCAGTCTGTTAAGATTTTCCCCTTCCTTCTGAGATTCAGCCAGCATAACATCCACAAATGTTTTATGCAGGATCCGCTGAAGCTCCGGATTGGCTCCATACTGTATATTACACGCAAGTCCCGGGATCATCTGATCTCCGGATGTATAGTTTGACCTCTTTATCTCTGAAATTTCCTGCGGCGTTGGTCTTGGAATCTCTTTACTTACGATCACCGTATTTCTCTTTGAATTTCTCAGTTCCTGCTGCAATCTGAACAGTTCATTTGCATAGGTAAGCTTATCTTCTGCCCCGTTTATCCTGCAGAAACAGTTATAAAAAAAAAGGCTGTCATTTCCCCTTAACAGAATACTCTCGCGGATATCATCCAGGCCGTTTCCCTTTATCCATGCATTTGTACAATTTGTAAGTGAAGGTCTGATTCCATACAGTCTCTCATTGTTGAGTTCATTCTGAATCTCATCTCTGACCTTTTTCACACAATACCCCTGCGGAAATGGCTGCAAACCTTCCACCTGCAAACTGTCTGAGAGAACGGAACCCGGATCTGTTTTCAGATATCCCTGATCCCCTGCATACTGAAGCAGTACTACATCACAGCCTGCATTAGAAAGAATCGATATGAGCATTAACTCATAATTGCTTATCTGCCCTTCATATAATATTTTAGGGATATGGTTCTCTCCAAGCTGATTTACAATGCGTTCAAATTTATAATACAGCCAGCACATGAACTTGATATATGCGTTCCTGAGCATATTCTCGGTTTTCCCGGCTTTTCGCAGGGAATCCAGAGAATCATAAATGGAGGCGGCCACATTCTGTCTCTGAAACTCATTCATCCTTGGCAGCCATTTTCTCAGACTGACATGGATAAAATCCATACTCATCTGAAAATCCATTCCCATTATTTCATTATAATATGCAAGATTCCCCTCATCGGGATTAGGTATCTTCCCTTCGATAACCACGCCGGTTCTTCTTGCTGTATCATAATATTTCTTTATAAATTCGCCGACTTCTTCAGAATATCCGTTGATACGGTAGAAATAAACACCTTTCTCCCGCCTGCTGTTCAGTTCGACAAAATAATCACTGAGGTTTTGAATTTTTTTGTGTTCCAACATATAAGTATCTCACCTTCAATATCTGCTTATCTTATTTCTGTTCATGATAAGTTCTACAGCAATTTCATAAAATAATGCGGAACCATAATTTTCTCCAAATTTTCGTATAAATTCTACCTCAAAATTGTATCACATTGCTATTTATATTTCAAGAAAATTCACCTGTTCTTTCCATAAACGCAGACACAGTGTATTACTGTTTGCTCCGTTCACAGTAACGTAGCCAAAATTCATTCCAGATTGCCTGCGGCAATGGAATTTTGAAGTCAAAAACTTCTCTATGGCTTATTCCCCTGAAATGTGCTATGATGTAGCTGCTGACTCGGTCCTTCACACTGTGATGGGCCGGATTACCTGCAATATTTTATTGAATTTCTATAAGGTATCCTATTTACGGGAATTTTTGTAGATATGTCAGAAGGAGTGTTATGAAAAATAATGTTTTATATTACAGTGTAGGCCCATTACTCTATTGTCCTGCCAACAGAATATCCATCACTGATTCTCTGATAAATGAAAGATTCGGGAACAGATTTTCTCTTGCTCTCTGTCTTGAAGATACCATAAACGACGATCATGTTGAAGAAGCCGAGCAGATACTGATTTCTTCTCTCAGCCAGATACTCATACAGCATGAACAAAAGCCATTCTATCTGCCCAAAATATTTATCCGGGTTCGGAATCCACAGCAGATTCAGAGAATAACAAAAGCCCTTGGGCAATCCATTGAGATTGTTACCGGTTTCATTGTCCCTAAATTCAGTCTGGATAACGCACAAAATTATATTGAGCAGATGATCCTCGTCAATGAACTTGTCGCAAAAAAACTTTACATGATGCCTATTTACGAAAATCCTTCCATTATAGATTTGCGAAACAGAATTGATATTCTCTATTCGTTAAGGGATTCTTTAGCCAGAATTGAAGATCTTATATTGAATATACGTGTTGGCGGAAATGATCTGTGCCATATGTTTGGGTTCCGCAGACATGTCAATGAATCTATTCACAGCATCAGACCTGTTTCAGATATTTTCTCAGATATTATCACTGTATATGGTATGGATTATGTGATTTCCGGTCCTGTATGGGAATATTATGCCGGTGACAGCTGGAAAGAAGGAATGATTCAGGAAATCCGGGAGGACAGACTTTGCGGTTTCATCGGAAAAACCGTTATCCACCCTTCACAGATCCCTGTAGTAAACAGAGCTTATCAGGTTTCACGAAATGACTACCTTGACGCACAGGCGATTTTAAACTGGAATGCTGATTCTGCTTCCCTTGTTGCAGGAAGCAAAACCAGAGAAAGAATGAATGAATATAAAACCCATCTGAACTGGGCTAAGAAAACAGTTTATCTTTCAGAAGTTTTCGGAATAACAGAATAAGTATTACCCTTCTCACGCATCCGCAAGCTTCTTAATGATTCCACAGCATTTATAATGTGTAAGTGGATAGTATTCTACAGGTGTATGTTTCTCTTCGGCAAGTCTGACAATATGCTCCAACTGAGGATTTCCCTTATATCGCTCATCGATCAGCACCTTCCAGGGAATTCTCCTCAGTAATACTCTTGTTGTCTCTCCGATCCCCGGCTTGATCAGGTTAATATCGTCAATACCGAAATTCTTTCCTATATTTATTACCTCATCAATACCCTGACTTTCCACTCTTTTTTTCAGATCAGGTGTATTCTCCATGTTAAATTCCTTTTCAATGGTTTCAATAAAGTCATATGACAGATCAGAATCTGTCAGTTCTCCATAATAGACTGCTCCATGGAAATCATCTCTGCCTATTATGTCATCTCTCAGAAAAGTACGGCTGATAAGGCCGGATACTGTACTGTTCAGGCAGGAACTTGGAATCAGGATATCTTCATGTGTTCCGCAAAGCTCCGTAACATTTGCCGGATCTGCCACTACCGCTATGTCAGCAGAAACCCCTTCATATGCAGAGATATCTTTCTTCAATTCATTCAGGATCGCACCCTTACCAATCCATCCGTCCACAAATAAAATCTGCTGCGGTCTGTACTTTTCAAGCAGATACTTCATGGCATTATCATCAATCCCTCTTCCTCTGATAATTGAAATGGAATAATGCGCCACATTTATGCCATATTTGAATCTGATGTATCGCTTCACAAGGATACCAATTGGGATTCCCGCTCTGGCAAGGGATACCAGGACAATTTTCTTTCCTTTATTCTCTATGATCTTATCTGCCAGCATTCCTACTGCATTGGCAACCGGCTTCGCATAATGTTTCAGCGCATTATGATATACCTGCATATACTGATCTGTAGGAACATATTCAACAGGCAACATCTCGCTGTAATGTTTTCCGGACTGAATCAGTTTCTCCCGCACCTTGGCAGGCTGAGGTTCTACCAGCCCGGTAATATCCTTCAATAATAAAATCACATCTTCTTCTGAATAGGAACTTCTCAAATCAGCACCACCTTACAACTGTAATATCCTTGTTCTGCATCCGGACAGCATTTATCAGCGTTTCCTGACTCTCTTTTATTTCCGGGGAATCTGTGACAATCAATACCTTGTCATATTTTCCTATATCGTAAATAAATGTTCTCCTGTCCGGATCATATAAACTTTTCAGTTCATATCTGCTGTGAAGGGGATACTCTTTTTCCAGACTCACAGCAATGGGACTTCTTGTAGTCGAATGGCACCTTACTTCGGCTCCCTCTTTTTCCATCTTTCTTCCGATATAAAGTGCAGGGAACATAAACTCCTCGGTGCCAATCACCAGTATTCTTTTGCCAGATATATTATCAGCCATGTTTCCGGTTTTCTCCCGGATTTCTCTCCACAGATTCTCACATGCTTCTTCATATTTCCCGGAATCAATCAGTCTGCGGGCATCCATCCGGTTTTTAACATAAATCGTTGTATACTCTGCGGCCTTATCCGGACATTTATAATAAAATCCGTCTCCCTTAAATGTTTCTGCTCTGTCTCCGTAAGTACTGTGATCCGTTTTTACCAGATAATACAGGGAAATCCCCTGTCTCTTATAACGTTCCAGATTCTCCTCGCTCATTCCGTTTAACAGAGATGCTACTGAATATTTAAATTTTCCGTCATATTCCCTGTCAAGAATACTGATGATATTCCGAATTGTTTTTCCGGTAGTTACTTCATCCTCGATAAATATGATCCGGTCCGTCTCCGCCGCAGCTCTGTCAATATCATCTTTTATCAGCTTCTGCTCTGTGGCATGGCTGTGTTCCTCGGAAAAAAACAGATAATTCACGCCGGGGATGACTTCTCTGGTGGTCTGAATATAATCTGCCCCCACAGAGATCGCTGCCTGAGCACCTATGGCCGTTGCTGTCTCCGCAAAGCCTACCAGCAAAAGTTTTTCATCTTTGTATTTCTCCCTGAAAGTATCTGCCAGAGCAGCAAATAAATCCAGTGCCTTTGATGGCACTACCGGAATATGCTTTCCCTGAAGCGGATCCACTACCAGATAGTTTCTCTTCGTATTATTTTCCCTTTTTGCGATCTTTACTAAATCCTTCTCAGTATATTCCATCTTTACTCCTTCTACTGATATGATCTGAAAAATGCCTGCAGTTTGGTCAGAGCTTTCGTCAGTGCCTCTGCCTCCTCCACATTCAGGCCTTTAAGTACAGCCAGTACCATCTTCTCATGGAAATCTTTATGATGATAATAAGCTTTCTTCCCCTGTTCTGTCAGGGAGATCAGCACAACCCTTCGGTCCTCCTGACTTCTCATGCGCTGGATATATCCCTTCTTTACAAGATTATTCACAGCGATCGTCAATGTACCCACAGTCACATTCAGTTCTCTGGCTACTGTTGACATATTCTTCTGTTCCCGGATACCTACTGCATTAATAATGTGCATGTCATTGACGGAAATATTCTTATATTCTCCCGTAATCAATGCCCGTTCTTCCAGGTCCAGAATCTCATTAAATAAATTGACCAGTACATCATTAATTGCCTCATAATGGTTCATCCGGTTACCTCCCTCTTTTTGCTTAAGCAATTCCATATAGCATTGCTGTAGCATGTTTGTACATTCATGGTTATATTGCTACCTATTATACACTAAAATACTTTGTCTCACAAAGCATTTCTGGCAGGTTTTCAAAGAATTTCTCTCTTAATTCTTTCTTTGAACCATGAAATTTGTTATAATGAACAGATAGATTACAGTTCATACGCTCCTGTCTCATTTTCGTATGCAGTCTGCAATGAATTTGAGACACGCTCTAAGGGCGAAGCGAACAGCAATACAGGCTGCAGATTGCTGTAACTGTTCAGCACTCTCACTGTTAAGAACTATTTTAGTTAAAGGGAATTTTCTATGAAAAAAAATAATATGCCACTTAATTTACGGGAGAGAATCAACTCCCGGATCAGTCTTCTGTGTTCTGTTGTTGTTCTGGTCCTGCTTGTTCTGGTGATGCATCAGATGGATTACACCCTGATCCGTAAACCGCAGAAAGAAGCAGCAGAAGCAGCGGCTCTCAAGGAACAGCAGGATAAGATCAAAGCTGAAACACCTGTCATCTCCACTGCAAGTGTAATTGCTGTCGGAGACAATCTTTATCACAGCAAGCTGTATGAATCCGGCGAAAATGACTCCGGCATATGGAATTATGACCATATCTACACTCATGTTCTGGACCAGATCCAGGCTGCAGACGTGGCCATGATCGACCAGGAAACGGTTTTTGCTCCAAGCCACGATGCTGTCAGCACTTATCCTTCTTTTGCTACTCCCCAGGAAGTTGGAGATGCCATTATCAAAGCAGGTTTTGATGTAGTGGAATCTGCCACAAATCACGCCGATGATTATGGATATGACTATCTGAAAAGTACTCTGGATTTCTGGAGCACCAATTATCCGGATATTCCTGTACTTGGCATCCACGCCACCCAGGAAGATGCAGACACTGTCAAAGTAAAAGAAGTGAATGGTATTAAGATTGCTTTTCTTGACTATACATACGGCACCAATAATTCCGGTGCAGGCGAAGGATATGAGTACATGATCGATATCTTTGATAAAGACAAGATCACCACAATGATCCAGAAAGCCAAAAAAATCAGCGACTGCATCATCTTTGTGGCTCACTGGGGAACAGAAGATGAAACCATGCCAAATGAATACGAGAAACAATGGGCTGCTTTTCTGATGCAACAGGGTGTTGATGTGATCATTGGCGGTCATCCGCATGTGCTCCAGCCTTACGGACAGCTTTCTGATGACCAGGGACACAATACCACCATATTCTACTCCCTAGGAAACTTCGTTTCCACCCAGCAGGAACTCCCGGAACTTCTGGAAGGAATGGCAAGTTTTACCATACAGAAATCAACCCTGAACGGCAAATCAACCATCCAGATCCTTTCTCCGGAAGTGAAACCTATGGTCATGCATTATAATCACGATAACGGAGAATACGGACCATATATGCTGGATGATTATACAGAAGAACTTGCTTCTTCCCACAGTGTAAGAAATGTGATTGGTGATGAATTTACTCTCGATAACCTGAAATCCAAATTTAAGGAAATCATGTCCATGAATGTGAAGCCTTCCACAAATACAAACCTGCTGAACGTCAAGTTTGACTGGGAGGGCAACATGATCGACAAAACTACCGGAAATGTAGTGGAGGATACAGAATCCATCCACTCCTGGGAATATCAGGCAGACACATCAGACGGAACCGAAGACTCTTCCGACAGTTCTGACAGCTCTTCGGATGAAAGTTCCGATGATTCTTCAAACGAATATGACAGCGGTTATTGATGAATGCCCAGCAGTTTCTCTGCATTCTGTCTGGTCACATCAATGACCTCTTCTGCTGTAATTCCCTTCAGTTCTGCGATTGCCTGTGCTACATAAGGCAGATTTAATGACGAATTTCTCTTACCTCTGTTTGGCTCCGGAGACATATAGGGACAGTCTGTTTCCAGAACAAGCTGAGACAGGGGTGCATACTGAACCGTCTCTTTCAGTTTCTTTGCGTTCTTAAAAGTAACAACTCCGCCAATTCCCAGATACAGTCCCATTTTCAGATATTCTGCCGCAATTTCCCTGCTGTATGAAAAACAATGAATGATACCGCCATACATACCACCCTGCATATATTCTCTGACGATATTCAGAGTATCCTCGGCAGCTTCTCTGCTGTGGATCATAAACGGAAGCTTCTCTTCTCTGGCAATGTCAAGCTGGGCGCGAAACATTTTCTTCTGGATCTGATGTTCCTCTTCTTCCTTATGCCAGTAATAGTCCAGCCCGATCTCACCGATTGCCACCATCTTGTCCATATGGGATAATCTGCGAATCTCATCCAGAGTCTCCTGTGTCATCTTATCTGCATCATCCGGATGGATTCCCACTGCTCCATATACAAAAGGATATTTCTCCATCAGCTTCACAGTATCCTGAAAACCGCCTACAGATGCACAGACATTCACAATCTTCTCAATCCCTCCATCGTACATAGACGTAAGAAGCGCTTCCCTGTCTGTGTCAAAGGCCTCGTCATCATAGTGCGCATGTGTATCAATAATCATTTTTTCCAATCTCCTCATGTAATCTTATAGCAATTCCATAAAATAATGCAATCAAGACAGTTCAGCAGGACTTCACGCTATGATGGACTGGATTGTTTGCAGTAATTTATGGAATTGCTAAAATCTGTTATAAAATTACCAGTTCATCCCCCGGATGGATCACACCGCCATGAATAACCTTCGTAAAAACTCCCTGTTTCGGCATAATGCACTCTCCCATTTTCTTAAAGATCGCACATCCGCTGTGGCATTCTTTTCCAATCTGTGTCAGCTCCAGGACTACATCATTGCACTGGAATTTCGTACCGATCGGAAGTGTGGCAAAGTCGATTCCCTGAACCACCAGGTTCTCTCCGAATGCCCCGTCTTCTACCTCTGCACCTCTGGCGCGAAAATCTTCAATCTTGTCAAAAGAGAGCAGACTTACCTGACGGTGCCATTTGCCGGCATGGGCATCACCCTCGATTCCCCAGTCCTCAATTACTTTAATCTCCGGAACACTTGTCTTCTGTATTCCCTTTCTTTCACTTGTACAAACCGCAATTACTTTTCCCATAAGATTATCCCTTTTACCTTCCTGTTTTAATTTCAGATACTGTTTTCGTACCTGCTCTTCCGTTTATTGCCGTCAGCTTATCTTCTCTGCTTTGGCTCACCGATTTCTCTTTTCGTCAGTACATTCTGACGCTACTCTGCTTTCTTATCCCTGTTATCACCATCAGTTATCTTGCGCAGTTCCCTGCTTCCCCTGTCATGATCTCAATGCCATGTCCAAGCGCATCAATAATATACTCCAGGCTCTCTTTTACAGCTTTCGGACTTCCCGGAAGATTGATGATCAGTGTTTTTTTTCGGATACCCGCCGTAGAACGGCTGAGCATGGCGCGTTTCGTGATAGTCATGCTGTACGCACGCATTGCCTCCGGAATCCCCGGTACACGTCTGTCAATAATATCCTCCGTTGCCTCCGGCGTAATATCTCTGGGGGAAAAACCGGTTCCGCCTGTTGTCAGGATCAGTTCCGCTGTGCCGCTGTCTGCAATTTCCGCCATTCTCTCTGACAACATCTTTCTGTCATCCGGCAGAACATCTTCAGACACAACCTCATATCCATTCTTCTCAACAATCTCCCGGATCGCAGGTCCGCTTAAATCCTCACGTTCTCCGCGATATCCCGTATCACTGGATGTAATGATCGCTACTCTTTTCATTTTACAAAAACCTCCCTGTCGGGCAGATAATTTTTTTCGTTATCTGCCATTCTGTATTTCCATTATACACATTTCTTTCATTTTACCCAACAAATATTTTGATATCCGGATCAAAAAGTCGTTCATGCACGATAAGACTTTTTAATCTGGGTTCCACCAAACATAAGAAAACAGCTATTTACATAGTAAATCAGCGGATTTCGAATGTTTGAGAATTGCGGGAGCTGCAAACCGCAGAGCAATTCGTGTATATCAAAAATGGAAATCTCCGCTCTTACCACCCGTCTTTTCAATCAGATGAATATTGGACATTACCATATGCTTGTCAATCGCCTTACACATATCGTAAATAGTCAGAAGCGTCACCTGAACCCCTGTCAGCGCCTCCATTTCCACACCGGTCTTGCCCTCTGTTTTCACTGTACAGAAAGTGCGGATAATTCCGTTTGTCTCATCCAGTTCATAATCTACGGAACATTTCTGGATTGGAAGCGGATGACACATTGGAATCAACTCAGAAGTCCTTTTCACTCCCATAATCCCCGCTACACGTGCTACTCCAAGCACATCTCCCTTTTTCACGGAACCCTCTTTTACAGCCTCCATGATTGCTTCTCCTACATGAATCTCACCTGTGGCAACTGCTGTTCTGTAAGTGACATTTTTCCCGGAAACGTCTACCATAACTGCGTTTCCATTCTCATCAAAATGATTAAAACCCTGTGACATGATCAAAATCCCCCTGTTTAAGTTTTTACAAAAAGCGAGGCTCTTATTGTACGGGAACATACAATAAAAGCCTCGCCTGTTCATCACGATACGGTTGGAGTCTTTACCCACCGAAATTGACGACACCATGAATACTCATGAGTCAGTCACTCCCCTTTATCTAAATATTAATATAGCTTTTGAGAGTGTATTTGTCAAGATAATATTCGTAAGTTTTCACACATTTTCGCTACCATTCGCTTTGTTCGCAGTAATACAAAGATCAGCAGATTTCTGCACCTGCAGGCATTTCCTTTTCCGGTACCATCAGGGAAAGGTTTCCGTCTGCATCTTCTGCGCAAAGGATCATTCCTTCACTGAGTACACCGGCAAGTTTGGCTGGTTTCAGGTTTGTGACTACCATAACTCTCTTGCCTACCATTTCCTCTGCACTGTAGTGTGCTTTGATTCCGGATACGATCTGACGCACCTGGCTGCCGATCTGTACCTGTGAGCAGAGAAGTTTCTTTGATTTCTTTACTTCTTCACATTTGATGATCTTACCAACCTGGAACTGAAGCTTGCCGAAATCTTCAAATGTGATCTCAGGTTTTGCTTCGATATCAATTACGTCTTCTTTTTCTTCTTTTGCAGGTTCTTCTGCTTTCGGCGGATGAAGCTCTGCCACCTTTGCAAGTACTTCTTTCAGGTCAAGACGGGCGAAAAGGATCTCCGGTTTTTCAGTTACTTTATTTCCTGACGGATAGAGGCCAAAGGTCTTAAGGTCTTCCAGTTCTCTGTCCTGTGCATTTAACTGGGCAAGGATTCTCTCTGTTGTTTCCGGCATAAAGGATTTCAGCAGAACCGCACCAATGCAGATTCCCTCCACCAGATTGTAGAGAACTGTTGCAAGACGGTCTTTTTTCTCTTCATCCTTAGCAAGAGCCCATGGCATTGTTTCGTCGATGTATTTGTTACAGCGTTTGAAAATTGTGAATACTTCTGTCATTGCATCTGCCACGCGGAGTTTATCCATTTTTTCGTTTACTTTGGCAGGTACGGAGAGAATGAAGTTCTTCAGATCATCATCTACAGGTTCTGTAACGCCTTTGTTTTCTACCACACCGCCAAAGTATTTATTTGACATGGAGATGGTACGGTTTACAAGGTTTCCGAGGGTGTTAGCAAGTTCCGAATTGAGACGCTCTACCATCAGTTCCCATGTAATCACACCATCATTCTCAAATGGCATTTCGTGAAGTACGAAGTAGCGGACTGCATCTACACCGAAGAAGTCTACCAGTTCATCTGCATAGATTACATTTCCTTTGGATTTACTCATCTTACCATCACCCTGAAGAAGCCATGGATGTCCGAATACCTGTTTCGGAAGCGGCAGATCCAGTGACATCAGGAAAATCGGCCAGTAAATTGTATGGAAACGGATGATGTCTTTACCAATCAGATGCAGGTCTGCAGGCCAGAGTTTGTTGAACTGTTCTGTGCTTTCGCCATCGCAGTCGTAGCCGATTCCTGTAATATAGTTTGTAAGGGCGTCAAGCCATACATATACTACGTGTTTCGGGTCAAAGTCTACCGGGATTCCCCATTTGAAGGAAGTTCTGGATACGCAGAGATCCTGAAGTCCCGGAAGAAGGAAGTTGTTCATCATCTCGTTTTTACGGGATTCCGGCTGGATGAAGTCCGGATGTGTATTGATGTAGTCGATAAGTTTGTCGGCATATTTGCTCATTTTGAAGAAATATGCTTCTTCTTTTGCAGGTACACATGGGCGTCCGCAGTCCGGACATTTGCCGTCTACAAGCTGGGATTCTGTAAAGAAAGATTCGCATGGTGTACAATACATTCCTTCATAGTGTCCTTTGTAGATGTCGCCTTTTGCGTACATTTTTTTGAAGATTTTTTTGACCTGTTTTTCATGGTCTTCATCTGTGGTACGGATGAATTTGTCGTAGGATGTGTTCATCAGATCCCAAATTCTTTTGATCTCACCGGATACGTTGTCTACGAATTCTTTTGGGGTGATTCCGGCTTCCTCGGCTTTTAATTCGATTTTCTGACCATGTTCGTCGGTTCCTGTCTGGAAGAATACGTCATAGCCCTGCTGACGTTTATAGCGGGCGATGGCGTCGGCAAGGACGATTTCGTAGGTGTTGCCGATATGGGGTTTGCCGGATGTGTAGGCGATGGCGGTGGTGATGTAGTATTTCTGTTTTTCCATGGTTTGTTGTCTCCTTTTTTGAATGTGGACGCTCCGGAAAATATAATTGTTTTCTGTGCGGTTTCGGGAGCTAGAGCGTGCCTGGAAATGCACAGAAAACAATTATATTTTCCGAAGCTGGTGTTTAAAAATGGTAACAACTGCTCCTTATTTATGGAAGAAAAACATAAATTCTTCATGGTAGGAAGGAACTGGTGTTGGGGGAAATAATTCCTTTCTGTCGCAGTGTGATCCTGCCCGGAGGGCTTTTTTATGTTATAGGAACATTACAGAGTAATGTCCTATAACATAAAAAACGTCTCCTCAGATTATCTGAGAAGACGAGTATTACCCGTGTTACCACTTCTGTTCGTTTCCGGGCTCGCGCGAGGAAACCTTGGGAGGTACGTTGTGATACCTCTACGCTGTAACAGGCGTGCCTGTCGCTGCCTAAAGCTGTTGACTCTCAGCAGTGCCTCTCGGAAGCCATCTTCAACCTGCTCCTTGCATATCCCTCTCAGCCTTTGAATCTGTAATATGTGATCCATGGGGATTTCTCTGTAATACGGTCTGCGGATCTACTCTCTTCTTCAATGAGTTTGTGTTATTTCGTGACAGCACTCCGCTCTGTGATCGTGGAAGGCTGTTAGCTATAGGAAATAGTTATTTCCTAATTATAGAGAAAATATAGCACATTTTGGTGGGTTTGTAAACCCACATTGAAGTTGTCGCTTTTATAGGTTACTGTTCACTCCGTTCACAGTAACGTAGCCAAAATTCATTCCAGATTGCCTGCGGCAATGGAATTTTGGCTTGTATGTCTCGGGATTTTGGCATATTCATGCCAAAACACCTCGCGGAATAGTGATGTGTGAACAGTAACAAACTATAACAATTCCATAAAATAATAATTTTTATATCTTGACAATTTCAATCCAATATTGTATAGTATCAACATCAGTAATGATTATCATTATTGAACAGATTATAACTGCAGCTATCCTGAACAGTTATGATAAATCATTTGCAAGTAAACAGGGAAAGGAGGAATACCATGGCGACACTGAAATACAGCCGTCAGAGGGAATCGATCAAAGAGTTTCTAAGAGCCAGAACAGATCATCCTACTGCCGATGTGGTATATGAGAATATGAAGCTCATCTATCCGAATATCAGTCTCGGTACGGTATATCGCAACTTATCTCTGCTGGCTGATCTGGGAGAGATCAAGAAGCTTTCCTCTTTCGCCGGAGCGGATCACTTCGACGGGCGGACCGAGAGACACTGTCACTTCATGTGTACCAGATGCGAGCGGATCATCGACCTTGAGAGTGAAGGAATTCATCACATTATGGAGCTTGCAGGCGAGAACTTCGGAGGAAAGATTACTGATTACAGTGCCAGATTCTTCGGCCTGTGCGAGGACTGCCTGAAAGAGACAGAAGGCAACTCTGATAGTTCAAAGTAGTTTTTACTTACATCATTGGTGTCCAAATTGGGAATAACAACTAATGATAAAAAGTTGCAAAAAAGCTAAAATTAAACTTGACTTTTTCAATCAAGTATGGTAATCTAAGATCACAGAAAACAGTAATAATTACTATTATTAAAAATTACTTTTTCTACCGCACAGACGGAAAGCAGTAAGAACTAAACGATGCTAAGATAATCAATTTATTTTCTGGCATCCCTAATAAATTCATTAAAAAGAAAAGGAGATTTTAATTATGACAAAATGGGTATGTAGTGTATGTGGTTATGTTTATGAAGGTGAGAAAGCTCCGGAAGCCTGTCCTGTATGTAAGGCACCGGCTGATAAATTCGTAAAGCAGGATGGCGAAATGTCATGGGCTGCTGAACACGTTGTAGGTGTTGCTCAGGGATCCAGCGAAGACATCATGGCTGATTTAAGAGCAAACTTCCAGGGTGAATGCTCTGAAGTTGGTATGTATCTTGCAATGGCAAGAGTTGCTCACAGAGAAGGATATCCGGAAATCGGTTTATACTATGAAAAAGCAGCTTATGAAGAAGCAGAACATGCTGCTAAATTTGCTGAATTATTAGGTGAAGTTGTAACAGACAGCACAAAGAAAAACCTTCAGATGCGTGTAGAAGCCGAGAACGGTGCTACAGCTGGTAAAACAGACCTTGCTAAACGTGCAAAAGCTGCTAACCTTGACGCTATCCATGATACAGTTCATGAAATGGCAAGAGATGAAGCAAGACACGGAAAAGCATTCGCAGGTCTTCTTAAGAGATACTTCGGAGAATAATTCTATCGGAAAATCGCATAAAATAAACCTTTTAAAGGGAGAACCATTGAGGTTCTCCCTTTTTATCCGTTCGTATTTTCATCATTGGAAGCTTAACTGGATTTCGCCTGAAGTCTGGCAACCTGATCTGTCAGAGCATTCATCCTAACCTCATTAATCATAATCCTGTTCATCCAGGTAGCCGATACATCCATCTTATTAATAAGATTCAGATGATTCTCTGCAAGGATAGAAATATTCCTATCCGTTATGTTCTCCAAATGCAGTTTGATATCTGCAAAGTTATTTCTGGTCTCTTCCTCAAAACGCTTCTGACTTTCTTCCATTCGGTTCATCTGGCTTTCGAATTTATCCATTTGGCTTTCGAATCCATCCATTCGACTTTCGAATTTGTCCATTCGCGTTCTAAGTCCTCTGACCTCCGTCAAAACGGCTTCCAGTATTTGTCTGTCTGTCACCAATTCCACCTCCTTTATAGTCCATATCGTTCTTTTGTATGTGATTGATTATACCATATCCATAAAAATATGTCTATAAAAAATCCATAAACATACGATGCAAAATAATCTGACAGTTACTGTTCACTCCGTTCTCAGTAACGTAGCCAAAATTCATTCCAGATTACCTGCGGCAATGGAATTTTGGCTTGTATGTCTCGGGATTTTGGCATATTCATGTCAAAACACCTCGCAGGATAGTGGTGTGTGAACAGTAACATCTGACATTCTATTTGTTATTATTATTCATCTTCGCCTCAATCGCCGCACCAACCCTGTTATAAACAGTCACAGCATCCTGAATATGCGGAATCGTATTTCCATCTGCTCCTGAAGCACCTGCAGAAACAAAGATATATTCCCTTCCCTCAATCTCCGCAAAACTCACCAGACAGTGCCCTGCCTCACTGGTATAACCGGTCTTGCCACCGAGGATTTTTCCACCTGTGACTGTCGGATCAGACAGATTTTTAAACATTGTACTGTAGTAAGTAATTCCATCCGGGTGGATATTTGTAACTCCGGTAGAATGTCTGGAGGTCTCCACAATCTCACGAAACGTATCATTCTTAATGCAATACTTCATCAACACCGCAATATCCTTAACCGTACTGTAATGATCCGGATTATGCAGTCCTGTAGAGTCACAGAAATGGGTATTCTCCATTCCAAGCTTCCTTGCTTTCTTATTCATCAGCTCCGCAAAATCCGCCTCTGAACCACTGATCATATCTGCCAGCGCAATACAGCACTCTGCCCCCGAAGGCAGCATCGCACCATAGAGAAGATCAATCACCCGAACCTCTTCCCCCGGCTGAAAACCTGCCTGCGTAGCATCCTGCTCATACAATCCGGCGAACATCTCATCCGTCAGAGTAATCTTCTCATCCAGATCATCAAAATTCTCAATCCCCAGTATCACAGTCATAATCTTCGTCATAGAAGCCGGATAAATCTGAGCCTCCCCGCTAATCTCACCCAGAATCTTACCTCCCCTGGCCTGCATCAGGATCGCATTCGGACTGTTGATACCACTGATATCCACTTCCTTCAGAACCGGCTGCTCAAACTGCTCAAACCACTCCTTCACGCCCTTATTCCATCCGATCATGATAACCAGCGCACAGATAATGATCACCTCAACAAACACACAAGCCACAATCCTGCCCCGGTATCTCCATGCATAACTTCTTCCACCGCTCTTTTTCTGTCTCCTGCCAGCCACAATAACGCCTCCTGTCTGTCTCTATAACATTACTCAGAAAAAATATATCTAACAAATCTCTAATTCATCCCCCTACTATAACACACCCTTACCCAATCCTGTAATCTTCCATTCCTGCGCACCCATACATTGCATCTTTCTCCCTATATCCAATGCCTTTCCGTTTTCCCCCGCCCGCGAAACCATTACCATTGTACAGCACAGGAAAATATTTGTTTTCTGATACATCTACAGGAGGTGTAGCAATACTTAGCTTCCGGGAATTTGCGTTATGCTGGAAAAATTCACTGTCTGAGCGAAGCGAGTTTGAATTTTTCCGGCATGGTTTTAGCAAATTTCCGGAAGCTTAGTATTCCTGCCTCCGCAGCCGTATCAGAAAACAAATATTTTCCTGTGCGTTCCCATACCCGCCAACCTCAAAATGCAAAAAGACTCTCAGAGAAATCTCCGAGAGTCTTAAATTGCTAAAATCTATTATGCTAATTTCATCGGGTTGATCTTCACACCAGGTCCCATTGTCGGAGCAATAACAACGCTCTTTAAATACTGACCTTTCAGTGTGCTTGGTCTAGCCTTAACGATAGCATCGATCAGCGTCTGGAAGTTGTCGCTTAACTGTTCCTCTGTAAAGGATGCTTTACCAACCGGAACATGAATGATGTTGGTTTTATCAAGACGGTACTCAATCTTACCTGCTTTGATATCGTGAACTGCTTTAGTAACGTCCATTGTTACTGTACCAGCTTTCGGGTTTGGCATTAAACCTTTCGGTCCAAGTACACGACCAAGACGACCTACAACACCCATCATATCTGGAGTTGCAACAACAACGTCAAAGTCTAACCATCCTTCGTTCTGGATCTTCGGAATAAGGTCCTCAGCTCCTACGAATTCAGCTCCTGCTGCTTTTGCTTCTTCAGCTTTAGCATCTTTAGCGAATACTAAAACACGAACTTTTTTACCAGTACCATGTGGCAGAACTACTGCACCACGGATCTGCTGGTCTGCATGACGTCCATCGCAGCCTGTACGGATATGAACTTCGATAGTTTCGTCAAATTTAGCAACTGCAGCTTTTTTAACTAAGCTGATAGCTTCTGCGGTATCATATAATGTAGCGCGGTCTACTGCTTTAGCAGCTTCCACGTATTTCTTTCCTCGTTTCATTTCTATAACCTCCTGTGGTATTTGCGGGGAACGCCCTCCCACTTACTATTTAATATTAAAATTAATCAACTACTTCGATTCCCATACTTCTTGCAGTACCAGCGATCATGCTCATAGCTGCTTCGAGGGATGCTGCATTTAAGTCTTTCATCTTAAGTTCAGCGATTTCCTGAACCTGAGCTTTAGTAACCTTAGCAACTTTTGTCTTGTTCGGTACGCCGGAACCGGATTTGATCTTAGCAGCTTTCTTAAGAAGAACTGCAGCCGGCGGAGTTTTGGTTATGAAGCTGAAACTTCTGTCTGCATAAACAGTGATAACTACAGGAATGATTAAGTCTCCCTGATCTGCTGTTCTTGCATTGAACTCTTTTGTGAACTGAACGATATTTACACCGTGCTGTCCAAGAGCTGGACCTACAGGTGGTGCTGGAGTTGCTTTACCAGCCGGAATCTGTAATTTGATATATCCTGTTACTTTCTTTGCCATTTTTCGGCACCTCCTATGTGGTATTGGCGGGGGTTTATGGTCCCTCCCACGATATTGTTACCTTTGCTTGTTACATCTGTTTGATTTCTGCGAAACTAATTTCTACCGGCGTTTCGCGGCCGAAAAGTTCAACATTGATCGTTGCTGTCTGTTTCTGCACATTAAGGGCAGTGATAACACCAACGGTATCTTTCCAGGCACCGCCTGTGACAACAACTGTATCACCCTCTGCGAAATCGACCTGAATTTCCTCTTTCTTGATACCAAGAGGAAGCATCTCTTCCTCGGTCAACGGTACCGGCTTGGACCCTGGTCCAACGAAGCCTGTCACACCTCTGGTGTTACGGACAACATACCATGTATCGTCATTCATAACCATGTTGAGAAGTACATAGCCAGGAAACATTTTCTTCTGAACCTGTTTCAGAGCCCCGTTTTTCAGCTCAGCCACTTCCTGCAGCGGAACACGAACTTCAAGGATCTGGTCTTCCAGGTGTCTGTTTTCGATGGTTTTTTCAATATCGACTTTTACTTTGTTCTCATACCCGGAATAAGTATGAACAACATACCATTTCGCTTCTGACATACAATCACCTTATCCTTATTTCATTAAAAGATTAATGCCTTCGAGAATAAATGAATCCATGACGCTGATCAGTACGCAAAGCACGATCGACACACAAACTACCACGATAGTCTGCTTAATCAGTTCATTGCGGTCTGTCCAGACAATCTTCCTGAATTCTGACTGAAGTCCCTGAAACCAACTCTTCTTCTGGCTCTTGCCAGCAGATTTTTCATTTCCTTGCATAGCCTGACCTCACAATTCTCTGTGAGTAACTGTTTCGTCCAGTTACCTTGGATTACTTTGTTTCCTTATGCAGAGTGTGTTTGCGGCAGAACTTACAATATTTCTGAGTTTCCATTCTCTCAGGATGGTTCTTTTTCTCCTTAGTCATATTGTAGTTACGCTGCTTGCACTCGGTACATGCTAATGTAATCTTAACGCGCACAACTTCCACCTCCAGTGTTTTCATTTGCATGGTCATTTTCCTCATGCCGGACGATGTATCCGTCATCTTTTCGGGCATAAAAAAAAAGACCTAACTTCCATGTCGCTTGTCAAGTTTATCACACATGGCATGCCTAAGTCAAGTCTTTTCTTATTATTTATGCCTATATTTCATCGCATATTTTTTACAGGAAACGCAGCTATCCGACGCCGTATGGTATTTCTTCTGAGAATACCCATATCCTTTTCTCCGATCTGCCATAGAGTGTGTCTGAAAAATCATTCCCGCAATCTACACGCCCCACTTTGCGGGATATTTCACCCGAATTCAGTTGCCGTAGCCCGCTACGGCGCCCTCATCCGGGCAAAATATCCCACAAATTGTGACGCACATCTTGCAGAAAGCCTTTTTCAGACACACTCTAGCTCTCCAGAAATATTTTTCTTCTGTTGAACTTTATCAGAAGTAATCATATCCTCCATGGATATCTACAATACTTCCATTCATGTAGTTATTGGTAAGTATACTGTACGCCATATCTGCCACGTCTTTGATCTCACCGAATCTGTGCAGTGCGATCTTGCGGTTGATGCGTTCGTAGCTTTCCGGTGTGCGGTTCTCATGCCAGGGCGTCTGGATGAAACCGGGGGCAATGGCATTGACTGTGATGCCTTTTGGCTCAAATTCCTTTACCAGCGATTTGGTAAGGAAGTGGATGGCAGCCTTGGTCACACCGTATACCAGAGAGGAGGAGTATGCCTGCTGCCCTGCATAGGAACCCATGAAGAGTACTCTTCCGCCTTCTGTCATAACAGGCATAAATTCTTTGATCATAAATACAGGTACAGACAGGTTGGTATTTACGATATTATTCCATTCCTCGAAAGTGTAATCCTGAAATTTATCGTAAGTGCTGATTCCCGCATTGCTGATCAGCCAGTCTACATGTCCTGCTTTCTTTTTTACTTCTCCGACGAAATTCATCATATCGTCATAGGAAGACATGTCCGCTTTCAGAATAATAAGCTTCTCCTGGTCTTCCGGTTTCAGGCTGTCCCAAAATTCATTGGCTTTATATGCATTGTGAGCGTAAGTGGCAAAAATCAGATCATCTTCTGCTGAGTTTGCCAGTATCTTCTCCACAATACCGCGTCCGATTCCGGAGGTGCCGCCTGTGATCACTGTTACCTTGCTCATTTTGTATTCCCTCTTTTTATTCATCTATAATACAGACAGATCTGTTCTCTGTCATGCGGGAGTCTCCCCACTTCCATAAAACGGACTGTCTGCAAAAAATTCCTTCTATATTATTATATATTCCACATTACCGAAATATATTCTTCACTCCTACAATTCCATCAGTCTGTCATAAACTTCCTTCGGTGCATAGGGCTGCTGATTGTGGATCGGTTCACCCAGACAGGTCTTGGGATATGCAAAAGTTCCATGCTCCAGCATAACTTCCAGAAGTTTCGGGCCTTCCCCTTCCAGAAATTCCGGTGCTTCTTCTCTGACTGCATCGCAGAGCATTCTCAGTGCGGGAATGCCGTAAGCCTTTGCCACCTCTGCGAAATTACAGGAAGCAAAACCGCAGCCGTCTGTGGTTCCTGCGAACAGACAGTCAAAATAATCTCTCTGCAGGTGACGGATCATGCCAAGTGCTTCATTATTCGTAACCATGATCTTAACAGGAAGATTCTCTCTCTTCACCCACTCCAGTTCCTGGATATTCATCTGGAGTGCACCGTCTCCGCAGATGCAGGCGGTCGGTTTTCCGGTTGCATAATACGCTCCGATAGCTGCCGGAAGCCCGTAGCCCATAGCTCCATGTCCGCCGGAGAAGAGAAGTTTCTGTCCTTCATAATTCTTAAATGACTGATAGCTCCATACCATGTGCTGGCCCACATCAACTGCAATAGCAGATGTATCCTCCAACATATCACTGAGGTCTGCGATCATACGGTTCGGATATCTTTCTGGTGTGGCATCATCAACTGCCTGAAGATTTTCTTTAATCTCTGTGCAGACATTCAACCAGTCACTTACGCCCTCTATATCAGGATCAGCCACTTTTGCAAGACAATCGATCACTGCGCCTGTCTCTGCCTCCAGCTTCACTTCATTGATACCATTCTCATGGATATCTCTCTGAAGATTGTATGGATCAATATCTATGCGTATGATCTTTGCACCTCTGGCAAATTCATGTACTTTGGTTCCTATCTGCCTGGTACACAGAGAAATGCCAAAGCAGAGAAGCAGGTCGCTTTTTGCATTGGCGATCATATTTGCATAACGGTGTCCATAGGCACCGCCGATGCACCCGAAATTCAACGGATGGTCGTATCCCAGAACTGATTTCGCCAGAACGCTGGTGATGATCGGAATCTGTCTCTTCTGTGCAAAGCGGATCAGTTTCTGCTGGCTGAAGCTGCTGTCCACGCCATGGCCCAGCATAATCACCGGACGTTTTGCCTGTTCCAGTGCTTCCAGAATCGTATCTGCCGCCTGCTGTGCTGCAACTACATCTGTATGTTTGTCCTCAAAAGTCATGTCATAGACCGGATTCTCCACTTCACTTCTCTGGATATTCATGGGAAGATCGATGAGCACCGGTCCTCTGCGTCCTGTGGTTGCAATATGGTATGCTTTATTTAATTCCTCCACAATATCCTCAGGGTTTCGTATCTGAACAGCATATTTGGTGATCGGTTTCGCCATTGCCACAATATCTGTCTCCTGGAATCCCTGCTGACGCAGCCCCTTAATCCCTGAATACTCATAAGTGTTCAACTGTCCTGTGAGAAAGATCACAGGCAGAGAGTCGTAATAGGCATCTGCCACACCACTCAGAAGGTTGATGGCTCCCGGTCCGCTGGTCGCATAGGCGCAGGCACATTCTTCCTTCGCCTGTGCGTATCCGCAGGCTGCGAAAGCTGCCCCCTGTTCATTGTAACCGGAATGATTCTCTGTCTCCGGATTTCTCTCAATGGAGTCTACCAGATGTGCGATCATGGTTCCCTGATAGCCGAAAAAATGGCGGATTCCTTTTTTCTGCAAAAACGTAACAATATAATCTGAAAGTTTCATGTTCCCTCCCGTCAGATCAGCGTGCCGATCTTACTTCTCTGTACTGTCTTTCCTGTTTTCTCCAGTACGTCTACATAAATGTCAAAAATCTCTTCGTCCTCTGCAAAGAGTTCATTCTTCTGCAGACTCTTCTGCATCATCTTGAAATAGGGACGAAATACCCTCTCAAGTGTCATATAATCTTCATTCTTATACAGGTTCTTAATGTAGTCTTTCTGCTTCTCATAGGAAACACCCAGATTCATGCGCTCCCCACAGAACTCTACATAATCCCAGCATTCATTGAAGTAGTCTTTGTGCCGCCTGCTTCTGGCAAGTTTGCGGACATTTTTCATTCGCTCTTTACAGTATTTCTCAAAGTTTCCGGATTCTTTCCAGAACTGTGTATAGCTTACCCTCGCACTGACCACCAGCGCAATGGATGTCACATAGCGGGGTTCCTTTGCATCTTTATAATTCTTTCCATAGCTTATAGTGAGATACTCTGCGGTTTTTGCCGGAACCTGGAGTTCTGCGCCTTCCAGAGTGACACGTTTACTCTGTGCAAAAATTTCTGCAGGGAAAACGGTAGTCTGTTTTCTTCTTTTGAGGATATATTTATTTGCTCCGGGCTGCTGGCAGGATCTGACAAGCCTGTCATACAAATGTGCAGCCTGTCCCTGGCGCCCGGTTATCATGCACTGCAGCCGCATAATTGTACGGTTCACCCTGCTCCTGAAATTTCTATCTGCATAGTTGATATGACAAAGCTCTGTCCATGCATTCTCATCTCTGGATAATCTGCGTTCTGCTTTTACAGAAGCTGCCGGCGTTCTGAGCGGAAAAATATTGACTCCTATTCCCGGGAATGCGTAGTCTCTGGTGTTGTCCAGATTCAGGCACAGAGTATCTGTATTGGTGTATCTCAGATAAAATCCTGAGAACCATTTGTGGCTCTTCATGGATTCCAGCGCTCTCTTTTCCCTTGGATCTTCATCCACAGCCAGACGGAACCGTTCCATATCCGCTGTTTTCATCAGCACAACTCCAAACATGGGATTCTGTGGGAAAGGATGCCCTTCCACTGCGCAGAGTGTCAGTCGTGGAGAGAGGTAATATTCTATTTTATTCCGGCGGCATATCTCATCGATTTCCTGTAATAATGATAAAATCACCTTTTGTTTTTTGTTCAACTCTTTACTCCATTTCTATTGATGTCACTTAACAGTTAAAGTCTGCACGATCTTCTTAATATCTTCAATACTTTCATATTTATCAAGCCATTTATCAAGCACAACTGTAATATCAGTCTTCTTTCCAAAGCTTTTCGCCTGTCTGCTGCCATTGTTCAGATCATTGATAAAAATACGGTACAGCTCTGTTCTTACATAAGAAGGCATCTCATATTCCAGTGCTTTCTTATAATTTGCAAAAGCCTCCCTGGTCTGTCCCTGTTTCATCCTGACATCACCCACCAGTTTATAAGCGCAGGCTTTCTCTTCTCTGCGAAACTGACGGTTTCGTACCTGTTCTGCAAGCCACTCCAGTTCGCTCTCCTCACCTGTACAGATGATCTGGGTGCGCAGTTCTGCAAGCTCATCGGAATACCCCAGCCGCTTCCATGCTCTTGTAAGAGCTTTCCTGTACATCTTATGTTCTTCTGAAACTTTAACCTGTATATCCGCCGGCGCTTTAACTTCTTCAGTTTCTGCTGACGGATCTGATACTTTTTTATTCACATCATCAGCCGATGTTTCATCTGATGTTCTATCTGATTTTATCTGTTTTCTGCTTTTTCCCGGATTTATCTCCACACTGACCGGCGTGAGCATCTGTGTGCCGATCACAGCCCGGATTTCACCGATTTCTTTCTCTATCTCGCTCTGTGTACGTGCACACACTGTTTTTGCCAGATATAATGCTCCCTGGATATCATCATCCTCAGGTATCAGACGACTCCACAGCTCCATCAATGCGAGAGCCTCCTTCTTGTTGTGGTTTGCAATAAGCTCTTCACAGCTTTTCAGGATTTCAGATTTGTATCCTCTGAAGAATCTGTCCATCTCCATCCATACAATTCCGTTAGTTGTCTTATTCTTTACCTGAAGATAAAGCTCTGCCGCTTTCTGCATCTCGCCATCCATCCAGAAGATATCTGCCTTATATTTCAGGAAATAACCATCCTCAGGAAACATCTTAAGAGCCTTATCAAGAAAACGTTCTGCTTCGATCCGGTTCTCTCCCGCATCCTCCATCAGAAACCTGCACTTAAATTTCATAAATCCCGGATGTCCCGGATATTTCTGCAAAAGGTCGCTGATGATCTGCTCTGCTTCCTTCATCCTGTGAAACTCATAGTGATCCGCTGCTTTCCGGAAAAGCTCAATATCTTCCTTCAGTTTCTCCATATCAGAGCTCAGATGATCCCATTGCTTACGGATCTGCAGCATTCTATATGCCTTTGATACACGTTCTGTATAAAACAGAGTCAGCATTGCTGCATAGAATATATCATCCGGTATTTCCACAAGTATCGGATGATAAAAGGCATAAATATTGGTATAGTCTTCCCTTCCGATAAAGTCAGCACTGAGCTGATTCTTATAATAAGAGCCAAAAAGTGCACTCAGCTTACGGAAAGATCTGCTTTCCACCAGCTCACTGATCTTAAGTCCTGATTCATCGATCGCTCTCTGCAGGTCCAGCGCAACAGCGCGGGCTTTCATTGCAAGCCCATCCTGGCGGACCTTATGGCTTTTTTTCGCAATGCGCATATTGTAGAACTTTCGGAACACACTGTCCCAGCGCAATCTTTCCTTATTGATCTTCGGCATGTATTCTTCACGTAGCTCCTGATAAGGAAGATCATCTACACACACTGCTACATGACCCTCCCTCTTATCATGAGGAGGCATATATGACCACTCGTCTCCATAATGCCAGATCAGATAGTCACTGCACTTATTTGGGATCATTGCCTTTTTTCCCTCAAAGATGCCCTCCTTTACAGGGAACATCATATCCTTATCGAAAAGAAACGGGCAGCCGCCCCAACGCATGGCATAACGGTCACATTCCTCTTCTTTATAGGAGAACATGATCTTTTCAAGCTTTGCCAGTGTCCTTTTTTTGCCAAGAAAAATATAAGAAAGAAGATACTTCAGATACATGGATGCAGGTATCTCCCAGCGGTCACTGTAACCTACGGAAATATTGATAAGATCTGAGTAGATCATCATATGTGTTCTATATTTCTCGTATTCTTTGTCATCAGCCGGAACAGGATCCAGTGTAAGAATGTCTATGATTTCTCCGCCGCAGTCCTTCCCGATAATCTGGCTCTTATGGATGGCACAGGTATTGGTGGATGCGTAGCGCGGAAATGAATTTGTATAGTTTCTGTCCACCTCCGAACACTGTATCTCTCTGTCAGGCGGGAGTTCTGTTTTGCATATCTCTATGAATTTCTCCCAGTCCGGACGTGGCATATAAAGGTCTACATCATCATCCCAGGGAACAAATCCCTCATGTCTGAGAGCTCCGATCAGGGAGCCTCCTGCCAGCACGTATCTGAGGTTATGTTCTCTGCAGATTTCATCAACCTCCCTGAAAAGCTTCAGGAGGTATTTCTGTTTCTCCGTCATGAATTGTCCTTTCTGTTGATTGTTTCCAAAATTTCTATTATTTTTACCGACTCATCATAGAAAAGCCGGGTACATTCTGTCCGTTTGTCTCTGATCATGATCATCAGCTCCTGCAGCAGATAGCGGAAACCATTTCCCTCAAAGTTAAAGCTGTACCTTTTCAGAAATTCTTTTCCTGAAATATTGGCTTCAAAGTATCCGGTGTTCCACCAGTCATTAGGGATCGTTACCCTGCCGTTGCTTCCGATGATCACAAGTTCATTCTCAATGTCAACCGTTGTTCCGATCTCAATAGTCGCCAGTGCACCGGCGTATTTCATGGAAATCATATCATATACAAAACGGCCTTCCTGATTGCGGACCGCATTGGTGTTGATATCCTGGCATTTTTTTCCCAGCAGTTTCAGTACTGCGCAGATAGCTGTGCAGACCGTCTCATTAAAAGTCCTGCCGCCCTCGAAATCATCCTGGGAGATTGCACATTTGACACTTACCAGATCTCCCACCAGGTTACTGTGTACCAGCCATACCAGCTGATTAAACGCCCGCAGGTAGACCAGTGTGGTCCGTTCAATGAGAACCACATTGTTCTCTCTTGCCACCTGAAACAGGTAGCGCAGTTTCTCTGAGGAAAGTGTCATGGGCGAATCACTGATCACATATTTTCCTTTTTTCAGCGCTCGCTCGATATATTCTGCTCTCCGGTTCAGCAATGTCTTGATATAAACAATATCTACATCTGCCAGAAATTCATCATAGCTGTTCCAGCAGGAACCTAACTCATATTTATCACAGAATCTCTGTGCAGTCTCGTGATCCTCGCTGAATACACGTTCCACATGAACTCCGCTGACATATTTGGATTCCTCCACAAAATCATTATCCCGGATGTCATCCGTCACGATTCCCATATTAAAGATAACACCTTCACTGCGAAGCTTTGTACTGGAAATATTCTTGGTCCTTTCCAGATAAACTACATCACAGTAGTTCTTAAGGTAATCGAATTTCCCTCTCCAGTCAGATCCTACCACCAGGACATCAATATCATACTTAATGATGTCATTGACCTTCTGTCCCTGATATTCCTCAATGATGATCTCATCTGCCAGCCCCGTCCTTCGCACATTCTCGATTCTCTTAATGAGGCTGTCCCGCACATTGAGTTTGCCCCGCTCAATGTCAAAGCTCTCACTTGTGACACCTACGATCAGATAATCACCAAGTGCTTTTGCTCTTTTGATAATATTGTAGTGGCCTTTATGAAAAAGATCAAAAGTGCCATATGTGATTACTCTCTTCATTCTTTCGTCATAACTCCCCTGAAAAAAATATTCTTATTTTGCCGAACAGTTTTCCTGCTCCATACGTTACTGTTCACTCCGTTCACAGTAACGTAGCCAAAATTCATTCCAGATTGCCTGCGGCAATGGAATTTTGGCTTGTATGTCTCGGGATTTTGGCATATTCATGCCAAAACACCTCGCGGAATAGTGGTGTGTGAACAGTAACCTCCATACGATAGATACTTTGATTATATCATACTTCCCAACTTCCGTCACCTGTCCGTTACAAAAATGTTAAATTCGCGTTAACTTTACAAAAAGAAGAGTCTTGAAATACTGTTTTTTGTATCTCAAAACTCTTCCTTTGTGTTTATGGTTCTTTATTGTCGTCCATCGTTCTGGTAGTAGCTTCCAGTTCCTGGATCAGGTCTTCCAGCGAAAGCTCCTCTTCCCCTTTGATCAGTTCATCAGGGATATCATCCAGATTATCTTCTTCAATCTCCAGCTCCATGCCGGCCAAATTGCTGAAGCCTTCATGACTGTCGGAAGAAGTATAATCCGGTGTATCCTCGTCCATATTTACTTTCTCCACATGTCCGTCCTGCTCACTCTCTGAATCAAGCGTTGCCGCAAGCTCTGCGATGGCTTTCTTTCTTCTGAGAAGTTCATATTCATCATATTCGCTGTCATACTCTTCTTCCAGACCTTCATCTCTGACTGTCTTATCCTTCTTGATCAGGATAAATGCGATCAGATTCAGAACACCCGTATAAAGCAGATCCACAGGCAGACTTCCCAGTACAAGTACAAATACCAGTGATACTCCCAGAAGCACCCATACATTGTTCATTGCAGGAAGCATCAGGATGTATAAACCATTCATAATGATCATGATCGGATAATGGAAGAAATAAATTCCCATTGTATGTCGTCCCACATAGGTGAGTGGCAGTTTGATGTCCGGCACTAATGCAAGCATCGTATAGACAACTACGAAAGATACCAGATACATCAGCAGTCTGAGGATCACTCCCTGAGGATCCGTCAGGCCACAGATCTGATATCCATGATTACCTCTGAAAATAGCAATTCCCATTTCATTTGGGATCATATAATTCGGTATCGCCCACAAAAGGACTCCGGAGATTGCCACTAGGATCCATTTTCCCTTAAATTTACGGATCGCTGTGATATATTCACTCTTCCAGAGATACCCCGCAACAAAGAACGGGAAAAATACCACGATTCTTGATGATGACAGGAATGTGGTAAATTCCGGTCTGGTTCCTGCCCATAATGCGAACAGGATACTGAGCGGAACAATAAATCTGATCTTACCCAGGGCCTCAATGGTAAGGCGGTAAATAAACAGTGCCAGTATGTACCACATGACACTTCCGGTAGGACGCAGTATCTCATAATCTACAGATCTGCCCAGCCATATCTGTGAATACCAGGTTAAGGTATATCCCAGAACATAAGGGATCAGCAGGTTCTTAAAATTCTTCAGCACATTCCGAGGTTTCTTTGACAGATATCCTGAAATAAAAACAAATGCAGGCATGTGAAAAATCGTGATCGCATACCACACATATCTCACTACAGTGTCTACCTTTACAAGGTTAAATGCAATAATATGGTTAAATACTACCAGAAAGATAAGCAAAACTTTAATGTTATCGATCAGGCAGGAGTACGGCACCGCCGCTCTCTCTTTTTTTATTTTCATGTTTAAGTACTATCCTCTAATCATATTTCTGACTTCTGCTGTGTGAACATACAACCCCATTCTGCCAGATTCTTCAGATGGCCGGCAGACAAAAAACGCACAGCAATGTAACGGGCAATTAACCGCAAAGTCATATTTACCGCAACAAGCATAACATATTTTTACGATTTATGGAATAGAAACTTAACATTTCGGTCAATGGAAATATTTTGTTACTGTTCACACACCACTATCCCGCGAGGTGTTTTGGCATAAATATGCCAAAATCCCGAGACATACAAGCCAAAATTCCATTGCCGCAGGCAATCTGGAATGAATTTTGGCTACGTTACTGTGAACGAAGTGAACAGTAGCAATATTTCCATATTCCATGTACAGCATAAGAACAGAAAAAAATACAGCTTCTGATCCTGCCGTAACCGGCGTATCTGTAGACATTGTAAGTCATGGCTGCTGATTTCAGTTTGTTTCTGGATTTGCCGCCTTCACTGAGACGGTATTTCAGATAGGGTTTGTTGATTCCGGCAGCACAGCCGTATTTTCGCAGGATTTTCAGCCAGGTGATATAATCCTCATGGCTGTCGTCATGCTCCATGGGAAATTCACGCGCCACATCCCTTCTGAGTATTACCGAAGAACAGTTGATGCTGTTATGTTTCAGAAGTTCTCTGTAGGTGATCTTCTCTTTTACAGGGATTGTCCGTCCTGTACTGCTTCCGTCCGCTTTCATCAGTTCCCGCCCTGTAGAACACAGCACGTATCCTGTCTCTTCCAGACGTTTCAGCTGTTCTTTCAGCTTGCCTGACTCCCACCAGTCATCTGCATCCAGAAAAGCAATGTAGTTTCCCTGTGCCAGCCCGACTCCTCTGTTTCTGGAGCCTGCAGCTCCCATATTCTGTTCATTCTTAATATACCGAAAGTCCTCTCTGCCCTCATAGGCAGACAGGACTTCCTCTGTATGGTCTGTAGAACCGTCATCGATCACCAGAAGTTCCAGCGAAACTCCCTGTTCATAGACGGATTCCACAGCCTTTCTAATATATTTTTCTCCGTTGTAAACCGGCATGATCACAGATACCAGCGGTTTATTCATTGTCATTCCTCCGTTTTATTCTCTGACACTCCGGCGTTTTTCCCGGAATCCTTCAACGCATTTATCTGTCTGTCATCTACTCCCTCAGATACTTCTTTCTGGAAAAAGATTTTAACTGTCATAAAGATCAGCTTGATATCCAGCAGGAAGGAATAATTCTCAATATAAAACAGATCCAGCTTTAATTTGTCATAAGGAGTTGTATTATACTTACCGTAGACCTGCGCATATCCGGTAAGACCTGCTTTAACTTTCAGACGATAATAGAATTCCGGAAGCTCTTTCTCATACTCAAGCATGATACTTTCACGTTCCGGACGCGGACCTACCAGAGACATATCTCCCTTAAATACATTAAAAAGCTGAGGAAGCTCGTCCAGATGAAGATTTCTCAGCACATGGCCTACCGGTGTGATACGGGAATCATGCTTGGATGCCAGTCTTGCACCGTTTTTCTCTGAATCTACGCACATACTGCGGAATTTACAGATCTTAAAGGGCTTTCCACCCAATGTCAGACGGTCCTGAAAATAAAACACCGGACCTCTGTCGTATGCTTTTACCGCAATCGCTATGATCAGCATGATCGGTGAAGTGATTATAATGCCGATCCCTGAGATCAGAATATCCATAACTCTCTTTGCAGCACGCTGGTCTACTGCCAGTCCCATATTTCTGGATACCAGAAGCGGTGTGTCAAAAAGATGGATGCGTTCACTTCCCATAAGAATGATGTCCGAAATCTTCGGACTCACATAGCATCGGACAGAATGTGCAAAACAGTATTTCAGATAACGGTTTCTCTCTGTTGAATGCAGATCCCAGATGATCACGCCGTCATAATCCTGCATCATCTGATGGATTTTTTCTTCTCCCACACTGATGTGTACCTTGCCGCTGATGTCATATTTGTCCTTTCGGGAATTCATCTTATGGATCAGGTCGTCCCCCGGATCCCGGTCACCGTAAATGACCAGAAGCCGGCGTGCGCGGTAAAGTCCGGAATAGATATACCTTGAACCAAATATCCAGATAATGATCAGCACCAGCTGTATTCCTGTCATCTCGATCATAGGCCATACGCTCAGGAACCACCTGTTGATCAGGGTGATCTCCAGATATTCCACCACATTGGTACACAAAAGTGCCAGTGTCAGCGAATAAAATACATCAATCCTCTTAAGATATCCAACCTTAAGTCCTCCGTACAATTTGGCAAACAGGGCAAACATCAGACCGTAGATTGCGATCAGTACCCAGTTACCTTTGCGCCAGAAAGGCTCGTCGATCTGTCCTCTGTAAACGGAATACCACACCCATGCAAAGACCGCCGCCTGTGCCAGAACCACCAGACTCGCCAGACAAAATACGATAAATCGTTTATAATCTTCTCTTTTACTCACGTGATAACCTCTGTTTCTCTGTAACTGTTCAGTATTTTCACAGTTACGCGTTTCTTCTATAAATTCCTACCTATTATAGCGTAAGAACTATTATACGTCCACCCGTTTCACTTAAATTTGTGAACAAATGTTACTGTTCACACAGCATTATTCCGCGAGGTGTTTTGGCATGAATATGCCAAAATCCCGAGACATACAGGCCAAAATTCCATTGCCGCAGGCAATCTGGAATGAATTTTGGCTACGTTATAAGCATAATTTACAAATATCTTTAATCCCCTGTCATGCGATTCGTCTCGATATTTGTATATAATGTATAATTTTTCGTCGATTTTACTTAGTTTATAGCAAAGTTTTTACATATTTTTTTCAGAAACCTATGGAAAAATGTCAGGAAAAAATATATAATATTACATAACAAATGAAAGCGAGGGTTCACTATTATGAAACAAAATAGTATGTTGGCCATGATCCTGGCCGGCGGTCGTGGCAGCCGTCTGCATGATCTTACCAATAAAGTGGCAAAGCCGGCCGTTTCATACGGCGGTAAATATCGTATCGTAGACTTTCCTTTAAGCAACTGCGCCAACAGTGGCGTTGATGTTGTAGGTGTACTTACACAGTATGAATCAATCCAGCTGAACAGTTATGTGGCAGCCGGCGGACGCTGGGGTCTTGATGCTAAAAACAGCGGTGTTTACGTTCTTCCTCCACGTGAGAAAGCAGATGAGAATCTGAATGTATATCGCGGAACTGCAGATGCAATCTCCCAGAATATTGATTTCATTGATAAATTCGATCCTGAATACGTTCTTGTTCTTTCCGGTGACCATATTTATAAAATGAACTATGACAAGATGCTTGCAGCCCACAAAGAAGCAAAGGCAGATGCAACCATCGCAGTTATCGGAGTTCCGATGAAAGAGGCAAGCCGTTTCGGTATCATGAATACTGATGAATCCGGACGTATCGTAGAATTCGAAGAGAAACCCGAGCATCCGAAGAGTAACCTTGCATCCATGGGTATCTATATCTTCACCTGGAAGCTTCTGCGCAAGATGCTGATGGCTGATATCAAGAATTCAGATTCCAGCCATGACTTCGGTAAAGATATCATCCCTACTATGCTTAACGATAACAGGACTCTTTATGCATATAAATTTGAAGGATACTGGAAAGATGTTGGTACCATCGACTCTCTCTGGGAAGCAAACATGGATCTGTTAAGTTCCAAAAATGAACTTGATCTGGGTGATCCGTCCTGGAAGATTTATACAGAAGATGTTACCGCACTTCCACAGTACATCAGCGCAGAAGCAGATGTTAAAGATGCATATATCACACAGGGCTGTGTTGTTCAGGGCGAAGTTAAGCATTCCGTTCTCTTTACAGGTGTTAAGATTGGTGCAGGTGCCAGAATTATCGACAGTGTACTGATGCCGGGTGTTGTTGTAGAAGAAGGTGCCGTTGTTCAGCGTGCACTTGTAGCTGACGGTGTCCGCATCGGTAAAGGTGCAGTTGTCGGTGCCGCAGACAGTGAGCACATTGAGCTTGTAGCGAAACGCGTAAAGGAGGCAGAATAATATGTATAAGGCATTTGGAATCGTAAGCTCTTCCGGGAGAAATATTTATGTAGATGGTATGCAGGATTATCGCCCAATCGGTGCGTTTTCTTTCCTTGGCAGATACAGAGTCATTGACTTCCCTATCTCCAATATGACCAACAGCGACATTGACCGTATTCAGGTCTATATCAATAATAAACCCCGTTCTGTTGTAGAACACGTTGGAACAGGACGTCATTACAACATCAACTCCAAGAGCGGCAAACTTCAGCTTCTCTTCTCAGAGCACAATAATGACAATGATATCTATAACACCGATATCTCCTGCTATCTGGACAACATGGAGTCCCTCAGCAGAATGAATCATCCGTATGTTGTCATTGCCCCGAGCTATATGGTTTATTCAATTGATTTTGACCAGTTTTTACATACACACGTTGAGTCCGGTGCAGATGTTACTCTCCTTTATCACGCTGTTGATAATGCAAAAGAGGCTTATCTTACCTGTAATGTTCTGGGACTGAACCGCCAGAAAGGTGTGGAATCCATCGAACCGAATCATGGTAATAGGAAGAATCAGTATGTTTATATGGATACCTGTGTTATGAAAACAGAGCTTTTCATCAGCCTGATCAAAGAAGCCAAGAATCTTTCTTCCATGTATACACTGGCAGACATCCTGAATGATAAATGCGAAACTCTGGACATCCGCGGCGTTGCACACAAGGGATTCTTTGCAAGCATTACAGACTTCCCAAGTTACTATGCTGCAAACATGGCTCTCCTTAATTACAAGTCAGCTCAGGAACTTTTCCATGATAACTGGCCAATCTATACACGTACCAATGATTCCTGCCCGACTCAGTATTTCAATACTGCAGATGTGAAGAATTCCGTAATCTCCAACGGCTGCCAGATTGAAGGTACTGTTGAGAATTCCGTAATCGGTCGTGGATGCGTCATTAAAAAAGGTGCTGTTGTAAGAAACAGTGTTGTTCTCGCTGAAGTTACTGTAGGTGAGGGTGTTCACGTAGAGAATGAAGTAGTCGACAAATGGGCGAAACTCGTTCATAAAAAAGAAATCGTTTCCCCGACTGAACAGCCTGGTTATATCAGAAGAAATGATACTCTGTAATTAATGATTAATTAGATTAAATGCAAAGCCCCCGGAAGCGGTCACTTCCGGAGGGCTTTGTTTGTATTTACTTAAATTTCACAAACTCTTCACATTTTCCTCTTGCATTTCATTTTTAGCGCGTTATAATACAGTTGTAACAAAGATAAAGAACAAACAACTGAATACTTAAAAATACTTAACACCACCTGGAGCATTTCGGATGCTCATAAATTAAAGATAGTGTCAAGCGTGTCACCTCAGCTGTAAAATGGAGGAAAAGTCAAATGAATACTTTAAAAGCTGAAAAAAGAACAATGGACACAAAGGCCAAAAGATTAAGAAGAGAAGGCTACGTTACAGGTAACGTATTTGGCAGAGAAATGGAAGGTTCTCTTCCTGTTAAAATCGAGAAATCTGCTGTCGAGAAACTTCTCAAGACAAGTAACAAAGGAAGCCAGATTATGCTGGATGTAGACGGTCAGTCATATGATGTACTGATCAAAGAGATTCAGTTCAATCCGTTAAAAGGACAGGTGGATGAAATAGATTTCCAGGCACTGGTAAGCAACGAGAAAGTACATTCCGTAGCAGAGATCGTACTTGTAAACCACGACAAACTGGAAGCCGGTGTATTACAGCAGCATCTGGAAGAAATCTCCTTCAAAGCTCTCCCATCAGCACTGGTAGACAAAGTTATGGTAGATGTCGGTGACATGAAAGTCGGCGACGTAATCAAAGTCAAAGACCTCGCCATCGCCCAGGACAAAGATGTAGACTTAAAGACAGACCTTGAAGCTGCAGTTGTATCCGTAGCCGCCGTTCATGTAGATCCGGCTCTGGAAGCTGAAGAAGAGGCTGCTGCCGAAGAAGAAGCTAAATAACATAATATCTCTTTTAATATTTATTCAGGTACGCCCAGAGGCGTACCTGAATTTTTTTTGCCAGAATATAATATTCCAAACAGACATTTACAACTCGAATTTGTCACCCGCACATAACAGAATAATCACTAAAGTAACAAGAATGCGACGCGCAGTTATTCGATTATTTATTAGAAAATATAATCACATTAAAATTTCATGTAAATTTTAATGTGATTATTGATATTTATTTGCATTATGAATATAATAAAAGAAAAAAGCAGGAGGTGTTCTTATGGCAATTGCAACAAATATTTTACAATGTCTGGTTCCAATTTCACAATTCAACAAAGGCCAGGCTTCAAAAATATTTGACCGTTTACGTTCCGAAAAAGAATTAATCGTACTAAAGAATAATCAACCATCAGCAATCATCCTGTCTCCCGAAGAATACACCAGACTCACAGAGATAGAAGAAGATTATTTCTTATTGCTGGAAGCCAACAAACGACTCGAAGAAAACGGTTCAAAACCGACAGTTCCATTATCCTCTGTTTTAGATGAACTTGGAATAACCGAAAAAGAATTAGAAGAAACGGAGGATGTTGCTATCGAATGACATGGAATATAGAATTTCTCGAAGAAGCTAAAAAGGATCTGAAAAAACTGGATCATTCCGTACAGCTCCAAGTTGTAAAAGGAATTGAAAAAGTCAGAAAAAATCCTCTTCCCACAGATAAAGGAGGCTATGGAAAACCTCTCGGAAATAAAAACGGAATCAATCTTACAAATCTTTTAAAAATAAAATTCCGGGATTTAGGTATCCGAGTAGTTTACAAACTGGAATATGTAGATGACATTATGAAAATAATCGTCATCTCAGCACGAACAGATGAAGCAGTATACAAAGAAGCTGCTAAAAGACGAGAGAAAAATAAATTCTGATTTCATAAGAATAGTACATCCAAAAGCATTGTAACAATATCTCATCCGCATTGTTACAATGCTTTTTCAGGATTAACTAACCCCTATAAACAATTGACCATTCCCGTCATCTACGTTATCATAATAGTATCACACTTTTTAAGGAGGAAATTCCAATATAAAAATTCATGGAAGAATTCAAAGCATTTGCCCTGCGCGGCAATGTCATGGACATGGCAGTCGGTGTCATTATCGGAGGTGCTTTTTCCGGAATCGTAACCTCTCTGACCGACAACTTTATCAACCCGATTCTTAACGTACTCACAGGCGGAGCTACATACACACTTCAGGATGTATCCGGATTCGCATCCTCATTCATCGCATCCGTAGTAAACTTCATCATTATGGCCTTCATCCTCTTCTGTCTGCTCAAAGCCGTAAACAAAGTCACCTCACTCAGTACCAAGAAAGAAGAGCCAGCCGTTCCGACAACCAAGAAATGTCCATTCTGTATGAGCGAAATCGACATCAAAGCAACACGCTGTCCACACTGTACTTCCCAGTTACCGAAAGAAAATGCAGAATAATCCGATATCAGGGTCAAAAGGCCAAAAAGTCGTTCGTGCTTGCACGATAAGATTTTCTGATCTTGGGACCCGCATTTTTCAGATACACTAAACGGTATCATATTATTACATATCAAAAGGACTGTCACAGACGGAAAATTACGTTTTTTGCCAATGTGCCAGTCCTTTTTACTATATTATATTTTGCATACACACTATTCTGCTGTCTCTATTCCTTTTCTCGCTCCTGCTCCAGCAGCCTAAACGACAATTCCAGATAAAAAATCTCCTCCGGATCATCCAGCTCCGACTGCAGGATTTCCTTAATCCTGTCCAGCCTGTAAAGAAACGTACTGCGGTGGATAAACAATTCCCTTGCCGCCTGGGTTGCACTGAGATGCTGCTCCAGATACACTCTCAATGTCTCCATGTACTGAGTCTGATTCTCCTCATCATGCTTCTTCAATTCCAGCAGCCCTTCATGACAGATCATTGTTCCCGGCAGTCTTCTTGTTGCCTGTTCCAGAATATAAGTCAATGCCACCTGACCGAAATAATGAATCCACAGATAAGGCTTCTTACGGCTTCCTACATCCAGAGCCGTCTTCGCCTGCACATACTGCCGTCTCAGACTCATATGTCCTGTCATCACCCTGCTGTATCCGGCTTTCAGATAAGCATCCCTGATAAAATAAACCAGTTTTCCGGCTACTTCTTCCTGACTTTTTCCAAGTCTGGTAAGATCAAAAAACGCCACAATTTCATCCTGATAAAGAAAACTCACAGAATCCTCAAATTTCTTCTTAATATATCGGCAGATTGCCTTTGTGGAAAGATTCTGCTGATTCAGATAGGTAATCTGCAGGATCAGGCACATATATTCATGATTTCCGCTCCATCCCAGTTCACTCAGTTCTCTGCTCACCTGCATATAATCCGCAGTCCTGTCCGACAGAATTCTCACAAAAATCTGCTCCATATCCCTGTCCGGATCTTCTTCCTCCGCTTCATGCGCAAGCAGATACTCCAATTTCTCCACCAGAATATCCAGTACACAGATAACTCTCAGTGTAATCTCTGATCTGCACTCAGTCAAAACCAGCCTGTGAGTTGCTTTCCCATCCACAAACAGATTTCTGTTCATCGAACGACATCCACTGATGTAAGCCGAAAACATCACATATTCATGCGTATCTGCCATATCTCGATAAGTCTCATTCTGCAGAAGCGCATTTACATATTCCATATTCAACCCGTCATCTGTATACAGCCGCGCCCTCGGCGGCAGATACTCGCTTCCCGCTTCCGCCACAAAGGTAAAATCCAGTCCTGTTACAGTCATCGGATTCTGCAGAAATTCCGATGTCACCTGCAAAAGCCTGTCCATTCCGGCATGTTCTAACATCAGATCATGAATCTTCCGTTCCCATTCATCAGCCGCATCAAAAATCTCCTGCACATCATTCATAAATTCTGCTATTTCTTCCAGACTATCAAGTGCAATATGAATATACGGAATCTGGTGAAGCTCTTCTGATGCAGCATCAATTTCCTCTCTCCCACAAAATACCCAGAGTATATTTTCAGCAGTCAGAACTGCTGATTCCCACTCTTTGTCATATCTCTGTACCACATAAACATGCCCATGTCGAAATGTTTCTTTTTTTTCATAACACAAAAAGGGGCGCAGATATCCGTCTGAACCGGATAAAGTTCCCCTTTCCGTAATTTCATATTTCTCTTTTATTTTTTCATATAAATAAACTGATGACAGCTGCAAGTCTACAATCCTCCTGTCACATAATTGAAGCACCTATTTTACCAGTCAATTCTATAGCAATTTAACTCACATTATGTCTTTCTTATACGCACCTGTCAGCCCGGTTCTCACACAATAAACGTCTTCGCAACTTCCACAGCCTCAATACAGTTCTCTGTATAGGCATCTGCTCCCATATTCTTCGCCAGCTGCTCCGTTACTGCACCTCCACCAACCATAATCTTAAATTTATGCTTACTGCTGCTTCGTTTCAGAGACTTCACCACCTGCTCCATCTCCGGGATTGAAGTACTCAAAAGCGAGGAGATACACACGATCGACACATCAGGATTCTGCTTCACTGCACGCAGAAACTGCTTCTCAGAAATATCCACTCCCAGATCGATCACCTTAAATCCGGCACTACGAAACATGATCGCAACCAGATTCTTACCTACATCATGCAGATCACCTTCCACCGTTCCAAGGATCACAGTTCCGATATTCCTCCTGCCAAACTGCGAGTCCTGTTCCTCCAACAATTCAAAACCCTTGCGCACACTTCGGGCTGCTGCCAGAATTTTAATAATATCCGCACCATTGGATTTGTAATTCTCTCCCACTGTTCGCATAGCCGGAGTCATGGCCTCTTCCACAATCCGCCCTGCAGGAATATGCTGCTTCAATGCCTCCCTCACCAGCTTCTCTGTCTCCCCCGGATGTCCGTCTTCAATTGTTTTTCTTAACTGTTCCAGTACTGTCATATCCTCAAGCCACCCTTAATACCTTCTGCCAAAAATCCCCCGCCCTGCGGCGAAGGATTTTTTGTTTTTTCAAACACGCTCTGCGCTTTCAATATCTGTATTTTATCATAGTTCACTGTTATTTACAACGAAAACTGACTTCCCCTTCCGCAACCTCCACAGAGAATGTTACTGTTCACTCCGTTCTCAGTAACACGCTTCGCTACACCAAATAACTGCTCCGCAGGGGACTTACCTGATTCGGCTAAAATGTTATTCCAGAAGGTAACAGCTCGTATAAGCAATCGTACAATCCCCATAATAATACTGTAGCTCATTGGCCTGGCAGACCTGTGTTACCAGCATCCCGTAAGCCTCCATCGATGAGAAAGCCTGTTTCGGAAACCTGCATGGAGCATCCGGATAAGTACAGACCTTACATTTCGTACAGCATCCCGCACCAATCGCCAGCATATCCGGATAAATCTCCCGAAGTTTCTTCTCAAATTCCACAAAATACTCCTTATGTCTGGCTTCCGTTTCCATCATTCCCTCGCCATCAAAAACATCCTCCAATTCACCAACTGTCTGAACAATAATCCCATACTTATACTGCCGGACTTTCGCTTCACATTCCTCAAGAGAGCCACATCCCGGAGGACAGCTCCAGCACTTATCATACTTATGACAGGTATCCGCTGCACACATCTGTCGAACCTCCGGCTTCAGCTCAATCGTATCACAATCCAGCAACACCACATGCGAAAACCCCTGCTCCATTCCCATTTGCTCTATTTTTTTTATATCCATAATCTAACCCCTTACTCTCTTGTATAATCTATAGCAACCTCATCAGGCAGATAAAATTATCTTCTTCGCGCCTCAGTTCTGCACCGAATAACTGCTCCGCAGTTTATCAGAAGAAATCTGCACTTCTCAATAATTCAATCAGGCGTATAAAATCATTCACCTGTCTCAAATCCCAGTTCATCAATAAAATGATCCTGAAAATCAGCCGAAGCAGCCAGCTCAACGAATTCAATCTTTCTCACCAGCTCATCCATCTCCAGCATTTCCTTCTCATTCACAAGTGCGATCTTCGCACCCTCACCAGCAGCGTTTCCCACTGGTTTCACTTTCTTCACAAGCGTCGCCGGAAGCAAGCCAATCTTCCCGGCACTGACCGGATCCATATAGTTGCCAAAAGCACCTGCAATATATACCGAACAGATATCATCTTCTGTAATCCCAATCCGCTCCATAAGCATCTGAATTCCCGCTGCAATCGCAGCTTTCGCAAGCTGAACCTCTCCGAGATCCTTCTGCGTCAGATAAACTCCTCTCTCATTACCGCCCCGCTCTGGCGGTACCAGAATAAACACACCTTGCTTCTCCTGTCCGCTTCTCAGCACACCATTCTCATCCAGCATTCCAGCATCCAGAAGACCCGCCACCAGATCGATCAATCCCGAACCACACAAACCAACCGCCGGCTTATTCCCAACAGTTGTATAGTTCCACTTCCCATCCTCATACTTCACATGATCCACAGCCCCGGCCGCGCCACGCATTCCACACTCAATCTTCGCACCCTCAAAAGCAGGCCCGGCCGCAGTAGAACAGGTCACCATCCGCTCCCTGTTTCCCAGAACCATCTCACCATTCGTTCCAATATCGATCATCAGAGAAATCTCTTCCTGCTGATCCTGCCTGATAGCCAGCAGACATCCACAGGTATCCGCTCCCACATATCCTGCAATATCCGAAAGCATGATCAACTCTGCACGCTCCTGCACAGCCAGACCATAATCCCCCGCATTCAGCACCAGCCTCTCACTCACAGCCGGAGTATAGGGTGCATGTACCAGCGAAGCCGGAGAAATCCCCAGAAACAGATGATGCATACAGGTATTTCCCACAACACACACCTGAAAAACATCCTCTCTCCTTATCCCTGCATCCTCTGCCAGACTTCCCAACATCTCATTAACCGCTTTCCGAACACACATACTTAACGCTTCTGTTCCATGCTCCAGCGCATAATTCGCCCGCATGATCACATCCGCACCATACTGCGCCTGCGGATTCATCCTGCTCTCAACTGCCAGAGTCCTCCCATCCGCACCATCCAGCAAATACCCCGCAATGGTAGTCGTCCCAATATCAAACGCTGCCAGACACCTCCGACCAGCTTCCTTCCTCATTTCCAGAATCCGCCGTCTACTGTAAATCACATACCATTCATCAGAATCCCTGCGCATCCCATACAATTCACCCGCCAGCTTCAGATCCACCTCCATCTGCCCCGGCTCAACCTCACCATCTGTCTCCGCCAGCGTATCCAGCAGCCTCTGCCAGTCCGACCGCTTCTCCCCTGTTTTCGCCTTCTCCAGCTCAACCTGAGCCATCCGTAGTCCCGGTTCAAACACAACTTCTCTGTTAAATCCATCCGTCAAAATCTTCTCATTGCCAGCCCTGTCCAATGTCTCCACTACACAAGTCTCACCTTCACAAATCCGCACCTGACACGCTTTAACCACTTCCCCATTAATCTTAACCAGACACTTTCCACATTTTCCCAGACCGCCACAAGGCGCATCCGGCCTCAAACCCGCCCGAATCTCAGCTTCCAACACAGACATCCCGGCATTCACTTCTATCTCAATCCCTTCACGCACAAACTTAACCCAAGTCATAAAAACCTCCCACATATCCAATCCAAACATCACAACAACCAACAGCCAGCTCAGAAAAATATTTTATTTCATGTTCATTTGCAGGGGTCTTAAATATTCTTAGCTCTCAGAAATCTGTGTTATGAGCAGACTGTATCACTGTCTGAGCGTCCCCTTTTTCCCATTATAACACACTCCAAAAAAATCCCAAAATACACGAAAGGACCACTCCACAGAGCAGTCCCCCCATAATATTTTCATGTTATACTAAACCCGCACAAGCAATCAGATCAGGCCGCCAACTTCTTAGCCAGTGAAGCCGCGCTGGCCGCATCATCAGAATATCCGTCAGCACCAATTTCCTCAGCAAAAGCTTCTGTAATCGGCGCTCCGCCAACCATAACCTTAATATTACCTCTGAAATCCGCCGCATTCAACGCCTCAACAGTCTCCTTCAGAGCCGGCATAGTAGTAGTCAGCAGCGCAGAAAGAGCAATGATCTTAACATCCGGATTCTCTTTATAGCACTCAATAATCTTAGCCGCCGGAACATCAACTCCAAGATCGATCACCTCAAATCCGGCACTCTCGATCATCATGGCAACCAGATTCTTACCAATATCATGAAGGTCACCGGAAACCGTAGCAATGATAACCTTACCAAGTGCACCTGTAGAACCAGATGCCAGATGCGGTTTCAGAACCTCAACACCTTTCTTCATAGCACGAGCTGCAACCAGCATCTCCGGAACAAAGATCTCACCATTTTTGAATTTCTCACCAACTACAGACATCGCACTGATCATACCATCATTCAGAATCGCAACCGGATCATCACCCTCATCAATGGCTTCCTGTACAGCCGGTCCTACTAATTTCGCTTTCCCTTTTTCAACTAATTCCGCAACTTCATTTATCTTAGACATAATCAAATCCTCCTATTATTTCTCAATTTCAGATTCCAACCACTTAATTCATTTACACAGTTTCTGCAGATTCAACCTACTTCTTCTTTGTTGTACCAATTAAGCCTTCTCTGTAAGCTCCTATATATTCCATACAATAATCATCCAGACCAAGTAATGCTTCTGTTGCATAAACCAGTCCAAGCATATCCTTATTTGTCGGATCCATAATTCCACTGTCCAGTCCTGCATTCATTGCCAGTACCAGGAACCCGTAATTAATCAGCTTACGAACCGGTAGATTAAAGGAAATATTACTGATTGCTGCCGTAATATGAATGGTCGGATACTGCTCACGTACACTTGTGATCGTCTCAATATTCGTTGCAATACCATCCTCAGAAGTACAAAGCATCTCAACCAGCGGATCAATGTGAATCCTGTCCGGAGCAATTCCGTACTCTTTCGCTTTCGCCATGATCTTGTCAAAAACTTTCAGACGGTCTGCTGCACATTTCGGAATACCTGTATTGTCACTCAGCAGCGCAATTACCTGCCATCCCTCATTTCCCGGCTCAGCCATGATCGGGAAAATCGTATCAATCTTATGTCCCTCTCCTGATACAGAGTTAAAAATTCCAGGTTTCTTACAGAACTTATAAGCCTGTTCCAGAACATCCGGACTCGGGCTGTCAATTGAGATTGGAAGATCTGTAACCTCCTGGATACAGTCGATCATCCATTTCAATGTTTCCACTTCTTCCGCTTCCGGAACAGAAGCGCAACAGTCAATATAAGTAGCTCCGCTTTCCGCCTGAAGCTTTGCTCTTGCTTTAATAAATTCAGAGTCTCTTTTCGCGATCGCTTCTGCAACGATCGGGATAGAACCATTAATTTTCTCACCAATAATAATCATTTTTCAAACACCTCCATAGCATCATCCTCTGCAACACCTGAAATTTCATCTATAGCAATCCTCGTAAATAATGCATTTAAGACAGTTCAGCAGAGTGCGAAAGACAAGGAAGATATCTGCAGGCGTGCTGACGCACGGCAAAGATATCTGACGCAGGATTTCACACTCTGATGGGCTGGATTAAGATGCATTATTTCAGAGGATTGCTATAAGTGCCAGGCAGATATTTGTATTCCGTTTTGCCACTGACAAATACCTGAGATCAGAACATAATCTGCCATGGAAGCCTTGTAGATTCAGATGCCTTAATGCCAAATTTCTCTTCATTCAGCTTGTCAATGGAATCACAGAGAGATTTATAAACACCCGGATAAACAGAACCAGGGCCACCCTGAGCGATACATGGAATAAAGTATTTGTTTCCACATTCTTCGCAGACACGACGTACCACTGCATCACAATTCTCATCTGTCCAGCCCTCAAAATCAACTGCACGATTTTCGATACCGCCCATGAAGCTGATCTTTCCGCCATATTTCCTGATCAGTTCCGGAAGATTATTGGTTTCCATACATCCCTGCCATACATCGATCCCCATCTCAATCATAGAAGGAACCAGTGTTGCTGCGTAACTGTCAGAATGATGGATAACCAGCTCAACGCCATGACTGTGATAATATCCGTAAATTTCTTTATATGGCTCAAGTAAAAATTCATCAAACATTGCAGGACTCATAAATGTACTGTCCAGTCCACCCCAGTCATCATGATGGAATAATGCATCAGGATGAAGGTTGGAACAGATACCTTCAGCAAGTTCCAGTTCCCACTCTGTCAGATATTTGATCAGATCATGCATTTCATCCGGATTAGTAATATAATAAACCAACGCATTACTGATCTCACACAGATGATGAGTCTGCTCAAATAATCCCGGTGCAACGAAAGCTGCTTTAAATGCCTGTTCTCCGTCAACTGCATCATACTGAGCCTTCACCATATCCCACTGATCCTGGGTAAATTTCAAAGACGGTGCATGTACATAGTCTTTCCAGTCTTCAATATCCTTTACCACGATCTTGTCAGGAGTATGTACAGGAAAAGAACCCGGAACTCCTTTCGGGAAAGTATTTGTTACCCCCCATGCATTCACTACATTTTCCTGTCCCGGCTGAAGCAGCGGGTTTGTAAACATAAACGGATGAAAAAGAAGCTGTACTGCTTCATACTGATTAACAAATCTGTCAGGATTTCCGCCTTTTATAACTTCCAGCATATTCTGTTTCGGTGTTAACATATAATCTACCTCCTCATGCAATATGAAAATGCCCCCAAATTCCCACATTTGTTTGTTTAATTTGTCGTTCTTTATCTCGTTTCTGATGATTTTATTGTAGCATTTATATAATCCAAAATATATAATCAGATATGCGGATTTTTCACGCCCGCATTCCTACAAATTGTATGAATGTATCTCAAGTATTGTGCCAACAGTAACCGGCAGCCATATAATAAATTTTAAAATCAACCGTAAATATACTTGTAACACAACTCTAAACACTGTATAATTTTGTACATACAGATATCAGATTTTAAAAATCATTTGTGCCTGCACAATAAGACTTTTAAACCTGATTTATCTAAACATGAAGAAATACGATTTATATAACAGATCAACAGATTCCGAATGTTTTACAGTAAATATTTAACAGGTGGTGAACGCAATGTTTTCAAAAAAATTATTAATACCTCTGCTATCGCTCAGCCTTCTTGTTACTCCTGCATACAGCAGTCATGCTGCTGAAAATGCAGAGGCCGCGGGAACATCCGTAGAAGGTCAGGGAATGCTTTCCCCTTCTTCATCTTCAGAGAGTTCTGAAAGCGTCTTTAACGGTTCCGGGGCAGGCACATCTTCAGAACCGGTCACAGATGAGAAACTGGAGACAATTTTAAAACAGGTTCAAAGTCAGCTTCCCGCTGAAAACGGAACCTGGGCTGTTTTCATATCCGATCTTGTAAATGGAACCGAGGGCAGTCTTAATGATCAGAAAATGCAGGCTGCAAGCCTGATCAAGCTCTATATCATGGGAGCTGTCTACGAGAATTATGATCAGATAACCGGACAATACAGCAGGGATTCTGTAGACTCCAATCTGTACTCCATGATCACAGTCAGCGATAATGATGCAGCCAATACCCTGACAACTTATCTTGGCGGCGGCGATTCCGCAGCAGGTATGCAGGCTGTCAACAGTTTCTGCCAGGCACATGGCTATGACCAGACTCACATGGGACGTATGCTCCTTACCAGCAATGAGAATGATGATAACTACACATCTGTAGGAGACTGTGGTCATCTCCTGCAGGAGATTTATAAACAGGATACATCCGGCTACACCCATGCCGCTGATATGTTTAATCTGCTCAAGGCACAGACACGCTGTAACAAAATTCCCGCACAGCTTCCGGAAAGGGTCAAAACCGCAAATAAAACCGGAGAACTCGACAACGTGGAAAATGATGCCGGAATCATCTATGATTCCAAAAATGACGTAGTAATCGTATTTATGTCCCAGAATCTCTCAAGTGCCGGTTCCGCACAGAATACGATCGCTACCTTAAGCAGAACGATTTACGATTACTATAATTAAATAATGTACTCTCAGAGTACATAATAACCCAAAGGAGGGATTCACTATGAAAAAAAGAAAAACTATTGCAATTCCCATGATTCTTGCAGCTACGATTGCTGCTGTATCTGTACCCTGCAGCTCACAGATCGTTATGGCATCTGACACTTATCAGGTAGGTGTAAGTAAAGGGTATCTGGCTCTGCGCTCTGCCATGGCTTATGATTCCTCCAACGAGATCGGCGAGCTGTATTCCGGTGATACTGTTGAAGTTACAGAATATACCACCAGTGATTACTGGTACGTCTATTCTCCAAAACTGAACAGATCCGGATACGTAAATAACGATTACCTGTATTTCCTCTCATCACAGCCGACAAGTTCGTCCGGTTCTTATACTGTCAGTGTTGCCAAAGGTTATCTGGCTCTGCGTTCTGCAAAGGCTTATGACTCTTCCAACGAGATCGGACAGTTATACTCCGGTGATACAGTAACAGTTTCTGACAGCAGTGATCCTCAGTACTGGTATGTCTATTCTCCGAAACTGAACTTATCCGGCTATGTAAATAAAGATTACTTATATTACAGTGGCGATACTGCTGCCAGTGCACAGAGTTCTTCCGGAGATTCAAGAACTGTCAGTGTTGCCAAGGGTTATCTGGCTCTGCGTTCCGCAAAAGCTTATGATTCCTCCAATGAGATCGGACAGCTGTATTCCGGCGATACAGTTCAGCTTATCGACACCAGCGATTCCCAGTACTGGTACGTTTACTCTCAGAAGTTAGGAAAAAACGGATATGTAAATAAAGATTATCTGATTGGCGGAACAACCACATATGCCACCAGAACAGTCAGTGTTGCTACCGGTTATCTGGCTCTGCGCTCTGCGAAGGCTTACGACTCTTCCAACGAGATCGGACAGTTATATTCCGGCGATACAGTTCAGCTTGTGGATACAACTGATGCACAGTACTGGTATGTTTACTCCCAGAAATTCTGCAAATATGGTTATGTAAATAAAGATTATTTATATTAATCTTTTTCGTAACACTATAAACAGTTACGCTTCTTTACATTCACCATATACAACAAAACAGAAAGGACTCACAGTTATGAGCCCCAAACGACAGGTTAACCATAACATTCGTAAACACTTTAACACAATCATTTACAATATTTCACGTTATGCGGAAATTGCTCTTTCTATGGTAATTCTGCTGGTGATCGCACTGGCAGGCTTCCGGCTGATCATGGAGGTTGCAGATACTTCTGTTATGTCCATGGATACAGAATTTTTCAGCACTTTCCTTTCCCAGGCTTTGTCTCTGGTAGTAGGCGTGGAATTTGTAAAAATGCTCTGCCAGCATTCCGCACAGACAGTTGTTGAGGTTCTGATGTTTGCCACAGCACGTCAGATGGTAGTCGAACACCTCGGGCCAGCAGAAACTCTTCTTGGCGTACTCAGTATCGCAGTTCTGTTTGCGATCCGCAAATATCTTATGACAGACAACGATGACATGAATGCTCATAACTGTCCGAAGAATACTGAAGAAAATTAAAGAAAACAAAAAACTGCATATCAGATACGATCTGTAAATTCTACCGGTCGTATCTGATTATGCAGTTTCTTTTTATTTCCACATGCTGATAAACGGGCGTCTCAAAAAAAGTAATTTTATATGATATATTCTATAGTTATGGTTATCAGCATGATGGGCGCTTATTTAATAATTACCACTAAAGAACTTACTGTCCTTCGGCAGTTCATAGCCCTTGAAATAAGAGCCAAAATCAATCTTCAGATAATTGCAGAGGTTGGCAAGCTCAACCATAGTGTTGTCATTTACAGGAATGCCATTCTCTCTGCGCTCTTTTTCTGCAAATACTTCCTTCTCACCATGAGTATAAATCTGCTCTGCGCCTTCTGCCTTTGGACTCTGACGAAGAGTTTCCAGATATTCGGAAAAATGCGCCCTGATATCATCTGCATTTCCGAAGATTGCGGGATCAATGGCAGCAAATCCATGACAGATACCTGTCTTGTCTTTAAATGTACAGCATTTATCAGAAGTAACACCCATAGAAAGAATAGAACTGAAAATCTCACAGAGCATTCCATATCCATAACCTTTATGGCTTCCGTTTACCTCTTTGTTGCCGCCAAGTGGCATAATTCCGCCGCCTTTCTTGCCGACAATGTTTGCAAGTACAGCCGGTGCATCCGTACTTTCATGTCCGTCTGCTCCCAGAGCCCAGCCCTCAGGAAGCTGTTTACCTGATTTATTATACATTTCCAGTTTTCCCCTGGTTACAACTGTTGTGGAACAGTCAAAAAGGAAAGGATAGGGTTCTGCAGGCATTGCTACTGCAATCGGGTTGGAACCCAACATTGCCTTACGTCCAAAGGTAGGTACCATGATCGCTTCTGAGTTCGTGCATGCCATTCCAAGCAGCCCCTGTTTAGAAGCCATTTCCGCATAATATCCTGCAATACCAAAATGATTGGAATTTCTTACTGAAACAAAACCAACCCCTGTTTTTTTCGCTTTCTCAATTGCTTTCTCCATTGCAAAATGACTGATCAGCTGTCCCATACCATCATGTCCGTCGATTACAGCTGATACAGGTGTCTCAAATACAACCTCAGGTTTCGCATCCGGATGGATGGTTCCCTTTTCAATTCCTTTATCATATCTTACCATTCTCTGCATTCCATGACTCTCAATCCCATACAGATCTGCGGTAAGCAAAACATCCTTGATGATATTCGTCTCTTCTTCATTAAAACCAAATTTACGAAATACGTCGTGGCAAAAAGTATTTAATGTGTCATAACTCCATTTTACATATCCCATAACTGCAAAGCCCCTCCTTATAGTATTACCTCTTCTTATATTGGTTATACCAATCAATTTGTTAAAATGATTATATTACCATCGCTTTTAAAAATCAACTGTTTTTTCTGATTTTATTTTTCTTTTTTTCTATAACATAAACAGGGCGAGTAATTCTAAATGAATTGCTCACCCTGCTCTAGAACCGCCTGCTTCACAGCAGCTCCCCTTCATTATTTTTTTAATTTGCTTCTTTTAAAATTGCAACATCATATGGTTTTAATTCAACAACATTCTCCACTGTTTCATGTGTGATCATATTCTCATATGACTGCTCCATTGAAACTATAACTGAATGGTCATTATAGTTCAAAATAAACAATGCATCATTTGTTCCATCTGTAGCATCTACAACTTCTACACCATCAACTTTATATAAATCCATATCAATCCCTGCTTTTCTTCCCAGATAAACAGCCAACATTTTCATGGCTTTTTCATCCAGATCGCAGCCAAGGTAATATACCTCACCTTTTCCTGTCTGATTTACAGTCATGCATGCTTCACCTGCATAGAAATCAGAAGTATATCTGCCAAGTATTTTTGCAGTAACCGGTTTCACTATATCACACCACATATGTGCAATTCCGTTGCCAAATACACCGGATGCAGCTGTTGTTTTCTCAAGAAGCGGATCATAATCTTCAACTTCTACACCTGCCAGGTCTGCAAATACACCTGGTACAGTTTCTGTAAGCATGTTATTGTACATATCTTTGATTCCACTTCTGAATGAGAACAGAACTTTTCCACCTGCCTGTGCATAAGACTCAATGTTCTTCTTTCCTTCATCTGATACCATCATCAGCATTGGTGCAAGGACAAGATCATATCCATCTAATTCTTCTTCTGCTGTCACGAAATCTACCGGAATTCCCATATTCCAGAATGGGCGGTAATAATCAAGCAATAAGGAATCATAGTATAATCCTTCTACCTGACGATGGATGGACTGGCTCCATTCACTGTCAAAGGATTTGATAATTGCAACACGTGCTCTCGGCATCAGCGCTCGGTAGTTCTTACTTAGTTCTTCCATTTCAGCTCCTACCCGAGAAACTTCAGCATATCTTCTGTTTGGTTTTCCATCATGATTCAAAATACCATGCCAGAGTTCTTCTGTTCCAAACGGACATGCTCTCCAGCGGAAGTATACAACTGTATCAGCTCCATTTGCTACAGACTGATATGTCCACAGACGGAGTTTTCCAGGTGTTGGTGTCGGACCCATCTTGCTCCATCCACAGGGACCGGACTGCTGTTCCATAACCCAGAATGGTTTCTTTTTATAACTTCTTAGTAATGCATGGTCTCTTGATACTGTTTCCGGTTTTGCTTTTCCCCACTGGAATTCAATGTAATTATCCCATGTTACGAAGTCAAATTCTTTGGATAACTTAAAGTAGTCGATTCCTGTTCCTGAATTAATTGCAGCATCCAGAAGATTACTGGTTATCGGAAGATCAGAATATTCTCTGATCGTCTTTACAGATTCTTTTGTAAAATCAATTACGGAATCGCTGCAGAAACGATAATAATCTAACAACAGTGCAGGATTCTGTCCCTGTGTGTCATGGCAGGTATCATAGCAGGCTCCTGCCTTCGGGATGATCAGTTCATCGAAGCTTCTGTATATCTGACTCCAGAAAGTAGTTCCATATGTTTTATTCAGATTATCAATGGTACCATATTTCTCTTTCAGCCAGTTACGAAAACGATTTTCGCAGGATTTACAGTAACATCTGGTTGTATTTGACCAGCCCAGTTCATTATCTACCTGCCACGCCTCAATTGCAGGATGTTTTGCATATCTCTTTGCAATAAGAGTATTTAATTTCTTTGTTTTTTCTCTGTAAGTCTGGCTGTTAAAGCAATAATGTTTTCTTGTTCCGAAGAGCTTCGGATTACCATGAATATCATTCTGGAGAATATCCGGATACTTATCTACCATCCACTTAGGAGGTGTAGCAGAAGGTGTACACATTACAACCTTAATTCCGTATTTCCCAAAGAAATCCAGTGCCTCATCCATCCAGTCAAATTCATATTTTCCTTCTTCCGGTTCATAAATGTTCCATGCAAATTCACCGATTCTGATCACTTTGATATTTGCTTTAACCATCATCTCCGCGTCTATTTTCCAGCGCTCTTTGTCCCAGTGTTCCGGATAATAATCCGCACCAATTCTCATAGTATTTTCTCCCTGTTATTTTCCAAATTCAAATTTCACGGATTTTAATGCTTCTTTACAGCTGCAATCACCTGTATATGCAATATATGTAATATCCTCTTCTACAAAATCATCTTTTTCTTCTGAATAATAAGCCATATCCTTCGAACTTACCTGAAGAGAAACTTTCTTTTCTTCTCCCGGCATTAATTCTACTCTCGCGAAATCTTTCAAGATTTTAACCGGACGATCTACAGCACTTCCCTCACATCCGATATAAAGCTGTACAACTTCTGCGCCTTTTACATCTCCTGTATTCTTTACATTAACAGAAATCTTTGCTGTTTTATCAAATACTTCAACTGTCGGCTCGCTGATATCAAATGTTGTATAGGATAAACCATAGCCAAACGGATACAGAACAGGAATGTTTTCTTTATCCATCTTGCAGTAGCCATGATAGTATTCATACTCTGCATATGTGCAGTCAGGATCAAAATCAGGATAGCTGTCTTCGGAAAGTGCTACTGTATATGGAAGTTTACCGCTTGGGCAAACATCACCGAACAGAATATCTGCCAGTACATTCCCGCCTTCCATTCCACTGTAGAAGGAGAAGATAATTGCAGGAACATCTTTTTCCCACTCATCGATCAGGATCGCACTGCTTCCGATAATGGAAACGACAGTATTCGGATTCACACCCTTTACACCATGAATCAGATCGATATCTCTCTGATGAAGTCTCATGCTTGCTCTGTCTCCGCCCATTCCGGCAATATCACTTCTATCAGCCAGATATTCTCCTTCATCGCTATGGATATAACCGGCAACGATCACTACTGCATCAGCATCTGCTGCAAGTTCTTTTGCACGTTCCAGATCACTTCCGTCATTATAAAGGATCTGTGCTTTCGGCATTTTTTTCATCAGGCCTTTAAATGGCGTAACTGTATAATATGGATGAACCTTACTGGAACCATGGTCGCCGATATTTTCTGTATCTCCCAGTACTCCAAGAACTACGATCTTCTCTGTTTTCTCTTTATCAAGCGGAAGTACATGATTTTCATTCTTCAGAAGTACCATCGATTCTTCTGCTGCTCTCTTTGCTACTGCTATATGTTCCGGGCATGCAAGAATATCTTCTGTATATTCCTGCGGATCTTTTCTTGTCTCATAATAGAGTACAGTACGAAGAATGTAACCAACTGCTTCATCTACATCTTCCATAGCAAGAGTTCCGTCTTCAATTGCTTTAGGGATCTGTTCTGCATAATGGCAGATACATGGCATTTCAACATTCATTCCACTCTTTACTGCCTTTGGACCATCTTTTACAGCCCAGAGGAAATCAGATAAAGTAAATCCCTCGAATCCCCATTTATCTCTGAGGATATCTTTTAACAGATATTTACTCTCAGATGCCTGTTCTCCATAAACTTTATTGTATGCTCCCATTACAGAAGCCGCGCCTTCTTCAATACATCTCTTGAAGTGAGGAAGATATACTTCAAAAAGTGTTCTCTTATCTGCATGCACATCAGCTTTAAATCTCGCATTTTCAATACTGTTCATTGCGAAATGTTTAATGCACGCCATAACATTCTGGCTCTGAACACCTCTCGTCAGAGCTGCCCCCATTTCTCCCAGATGATAGGTATCTTCTCCGTAGCACTCCTGCGCACGGCCCCAGCGTGGATTTCTTGGAAGATTGATGCACACACCGCCGTAATAGTTTCCGCCCACTGCACGAACCTCTGCACCGATCACTTCTCCAATCTTCTCTTCCAAATCACGGTCAAAGCTGGCACCTCTTGCCATAGAAACAGGAAAGCAGGTGGCAGATCCGGCAACAACACCTCTTGGTCCGTCTACGAAACGGATATTCGGAATTCCCAGACGTTCTACTGCCTTTGTCGGATATGGCTTTACATTATAGTGTTCGATCAGGAACAGATCATCCAGTAATTTCTTCTCTGTAACCTGGCCTGACATTACACCGATCTTCTCATCCAGTGTGAGTTCCTGGATCACTTCATCTACATATTTCTTTATTGTTTTTTTTGAACAATTTTCTGTCAGTTTTGTTCTTTTTACTACATCCCTCATCCTTTACTTCTCCTTTCATAATTGCACTTGTCTGATGTTTATTTTTATTTTCTCTTTGCATATTTTCTCATGTCAATAATAACAGCAAGAAGAATGATCAGACCTTTTACGATATACTGCCAGTACATGTTTACACCGATGAATGCAAGGCCATAATTGATAACTGTGAACATCAGAACACCAATTACGATACCGCCTACACTACCAACACCACCTGAAAGAGATACACCGCCGATTACGCAGGCAGCAACTGCATCCATTTCATATCCGTTACCGGTTGTATTGGAAGCACTTCCGATACGTCCTACTTCCAGGGCTGCTGCAAATGCATACATCATACCTGCAATTGCGTAAACCATAATCTGTGTCTTTATAACATTTACACCTGATACTTTTGCAGCTTCCGGGTTACCACCTACTGCAAACATATATTTACCAAATTTTGTTTTATTCCATACGATCCACATAACTACACATACTGCTGCGGCAATGATGATCAGATACGGAATCTGGAAGTCTCCGATTCCAATGGAACCAATTGCAATCTGAGTTACTTTTGAATCAATACCACCAATTGGCTGTGCACCATATGGCGGACGGTCAAAATAAATAGAAGATGCACCATATAAGATCAACTGCATACCAAGCGTTGCGATAAACGGCGGTACTTTAAATACTGCAACAAGCACACCGGATATTCCACCAAGTACAAGACAGATTGCCAGTACCAGTAATAATGGAACGATCAGCGGAAGCTCTTTTAAATTCGGATACATTCTGTATGCATAGTCCGGATTCTGAACTAAAGATGCGAAGATAACTGCTGCCAGACCGATCATACGTCCTGTGGAAAGGTCAACGCCCTGCACTACCAGTACCATTCCGGCTGCTAATGCAATAATAATCTTAGTTGATGACTGCGCAAAAATATTTTTAAAGTTATTGAATGATAAGAATCTTGGTTCTACTACCACAATTGCAACTAACAGGATAATAAAAACCAGATAAATTGCTTTTTCAGCAATAAGTTCTTTAATTGAAATGTTCTTTGAATTTTTCACCAGAATCCCCTCCTGAGTTCGTATTGAAAGATCAGATAAATCGGGCCGCTGCCTGCATAACATCTACCTGTCCTACTTCTTTTGAATCAAATATAGCTGATTGATGTCCATTGCTCATAACCAGAATCCTGTCGGAAATTCCGAACAGTTCCGGCATTTCTGAGCTTACTACGATAATTCCTTTTCCTTGCTCAGCCAGCTGGTTGATCAGCTGATAGATTTCAAATTTAGCGCCTACGTCAATACCCCTGGTAGGCTCATCCAAGAGCAGGATATCAGGATCTGTCAGCAGCCATCTGCCCAGAATTACTTTCTGCTGATTTCCTCCTGAAAGGTTCGCGATCTTGGACTTCATTGACGGAGTTTTTACTTTCATGGCATTTATCATTTTGGTAATATCTGCTTTCATTTTTTCTCCGTTTAAAAGTCCCGTCTTCTGATATTTCGGTAAATTGGAAATTGTCATATTAAATCCAACACTCAAACCTCCAAAAATACCATCCGATCTTCGTTCCTCTGTCAGCATTGCAAATCCATTCGCCATTGCCTCTTTTGGACTTCTGTTCTGAACTTCTTTTCCTTTTACCAGTATCTGACCTTTGCCTTTCATTCTTATGCCAAATAATGTTTCAAGGATTTCCGTTCTCTTAGATCCTACTAATCCGGCGATTCCAAGGATTTCTCCCTTATGTAATTGAAAATTAACGCCCTCAAATCCTGGATTTAATGTACCGAGGTCTTTTACTTCCATTAATACATCACCTATCTTGGCTTTCTTTTCCGGATAGCGGTCTTTTAATTCTCGTCCAACCATCATTTTGATGATCTTATCAATGGTCAACTCACTGGCAGGTTTTGTATCAATCCACCTGCCATCTCTCATGACTGTTACATCATCAGAAATACGCAAAATTTCTTCCATTTTATGTGATATATAAATAATACTGGTATTCTTTTTCTTAAGCTTTTCTATAATCTTAAAAAGATGCTCTACTTCTTTCTCTGTAAGCGATGAAGTCGGTTCATCCATTACAATTACTTTTGAGTTATACGAAACTGCTTTTGCAATCTCTATCATCTGTTTTTGTGAAACTTTCAGGGTTCCTATCTTAACCTTCGGATTTACCTGAATATCCAAATCATCGAAAATCGCTTTTGTGTCTTCATACATTTTCTGGTCATCTACCAGACCATGCTTCATTGGAAATCTTCCAAGCCACATATTTTCCATAACTGTCTGATTTAATACCTGGTTCAGTTCCTGATGCACCATGGATACATGATTCTGTAATGCTTCTGATGGGCTGGAAAATTTAATGTTTTTGCCATCCAGAATGATTTCGCCCTCATCAAATGAATAAATACCGAACAGACATTTCATTAATGTGGATTTACCTGCACCATTTTCTCCCATAAGAGAATGCACTGTTCCAGGACGTACACATAACGTTACATCGTCAAGTGCTTTTACACCAGGAAACGATTTTGAAATATGCTTTAATTCCAATATATATTCTGTTCCCATTTTAAAATCCTTTCCCTCTTTTTTATTACAGGCATCCGTTTAAAACGAATGCCTGCCTGTAAAATCAGTTATTTTTTATTCATAAGTTGACTTTGCTAAATCAAGATTATCTTTGGTGATTGCCTGATATGGAACTCGTACAGCTTTTGCTTCTTCTTCCGTTTCTACACCTTCGATTCCATCCACAGCGTCTTTACCACTTGTAAGGTTCTCTGCCATTTTTACAATTGTCTGTCCCTGAGTCTTAGCATCCTGTAATACGGAACCTGTGATCTCACCGCTTTCAATCTTGGAAAGAATTTCAGGAAGAGCATCAATTCCATAAATCGGAATGTATTTGCTGCTTTCTTCTCCATCTGTATTAAATCCGGCTGCTTCTACTGCTGATAAAGCGCCAAGTGCCATTGCATCGTTTCCTGCTACGCAGCATTCAATTTCGTCACCGTATTTAGATACCCATGCATCCATTTTTTCTTTTGCAGTTGCTGTTACCCACATTCCTGTATCTTCTGCAAGAAGGTCAATCTCAATTCCTGCATCTTCGATCGTGCTCTTGAGATAATCACATCTCGGCTGGGATGCTGTATGTCCCGGGTCACCCATCAGATATACAAGCTGTAATTTTCCATCACCGTTTTTATCCATTTCCGGATGTTCTTTCCAGTAGTCGATTACCATCTGTGCCTGAATAGATGCACCATAATCTCCACCTGTAGATGTTACCTGATAAGCATTTTCATAAGAATTAATTACATCGTAATCTGTTATCTCTTTGTTGAAGAAAATGATCGGAACATTTCCTGCGTCTTTACATTTCTGGATCAGTGTCGGAGCTGCTGTTACATCACATACAGAAACTGCAACTACAGAAGCGCCTTTAGCCAGCATTGTATCAACCTGATTGTTCTGTGTGGACTGGTCATTCTGTCCATCTTCGATGTTTGTTTTAAAGATTCCATCGCATGCATTTGTAATCGCTTTTCCAATATAAGAGTTGAAGTTATCAGAAGCTGAATAAATACCCGCGCCAAGAATCTTCTCATCATCAGCCTTTACCTGTGCTGCACCTACGCCGCCAACACCGGCTACCATTACTGCTGCCATTAAGACACTTAATAACTTTTTCTTCATTTGTAAAACCTCCCATTAGTTTATTTTACGCGTTTGTTATTTTGTATACTCATATTAACTTTGATGTCCTATTTTTTCAACTTTTGATATTTAGATTAAGGGGGACATTCTTTTGTTTCTTATTTTTGTATAAAAAAAAGACGAATTATCCAAAATTTTTATCATTATTGCACATTCGTCTTTTTTTGCTTCACCATTCTTCTTCTCTTGTCAGCACACCGTGCTTAAGAAACATGGATTCTCCCTTGATTTTATTCATAATTGCAAAGTTAGCAGTAAGAAGAATTACTCCGATTCCTCTTTTCTGCAATGCTCCGATCATCTTTCTTGTAATTTCCCTCATATTAATATCCATATCTGTAAATGGATTCTCAATGATCACAATCTTTGGCTGATACACCAGCCATTTTTCATAGGCCAGCTTCTGTAGTTCTGCATTTCCAATATTTTTCAGTTTCTTCTTATTCAGCTCATCGTTCTGAAGGAAATCACTTACACTTCTGGTATACTTTTTCGCAAACCAGAATCCTCTTACCTTTTCATGCAGCGGCACACTCACATTTTCCGTTGCACTCATATTATCCAGGATCATGCTCCTATACGGTGCTTCTGTTATAAACCCTACGCCCTCACGTACTGCCTGGCTCATATTTGATACCTTATACAATTTCTCAGAAATATAAATCTGTCCTTCTTCAATGCTCTCTTCTCCCGAAAACATTTCCCAGAAACTGCTCTTGCTTTTTTCATCTGAATAATAAATCTTAAGCAGCTCTCCGGAACACAATGTAAAATTAAGATTCTTCAGATAACAGGTACTTACATCTCTTACTTCTAATACATTGTTCTGCCCATTTATTACTTTCTGCCCATAGGCTCCAAATGTTTCTACCTTATTTTCATATATCAGAGCTTTCAGAACTTTACTCAACTTACAGTTTAACTGAGAAATCCCAGATACAAATGTAGTTCTTCCATTTTGAACAACTGCAATAGATTCCATCCATTCCATAATAAAATCTTCAAATCCTACTGTAACCAGAAATGACATCTGGGATTTCATTTTGTCAATAAAAGAAAACACTTCTCCCAGATCCTTTTCTGATAAAAGGCTGGTAATCTCATCCAGAATCACAATTTTCTTTCTTTCCTCATAGGCTTTAAGTAATTCTATAATAACCTTTTCCTTGGCAGATAAATTTCTGACTTTATGAGGCATATCATCCGAAATATTCAGTTCCGTCCTTAACTTCTGGAAACGTTCTCTATACTCTTTCTGATCCAGAAACAGTTTTCTGTCTGAAAAAAGAAATATATTATCTTCTATCGTAATAGAAGGCAGTAATTTACTTTTAGAACCAATCACCGCCACCTGCTGTTTTAACAATCTGGCAGCTTCTTCATAAGCTTTCCTTTCCTCATTTACAAAAATCTTTCCTGAATAAAGTAAAACATCTCCAAGCAGCATATCAATAAAGAGCTTCTGTTCCAGAATATCATCGAATACGATTCCTGTTATTTCTCCCTGAAACAGTTCCAGAGACAGATCATCAAATATAACATTATTCCCTTTTTTTATCTTTCCGCCTTCTATATTCAGTAATTCTCTTTTCACTGATTTCTCTGCTCCCTGTTTGTAATGATCGGTACCGATATCCTGACTTCTGTTCCAAGATTAGGAATACTATAAATATGTATTCCATATTCATCCCCAAATAACAGCTTAATACGCCTGGATACATTCGGCAGAGCAATACCTCCACGTTTACGCTTCTCTTCTGTCAGCGGCCCTGAAGTTATCTCCAGTCTCTGGTTGATCTTTATAAGCTCTTCTTCGTCAATTCCAATTCCGTCATCATGAATATTGATCAGAAGTTTCTTCTCTGTCATCTCCAGTGAAATGGTGATAACTCCACCTTCTGCTTTCGCTTCCAGACCATGGAAAATTGCATTTTCAACTACAGGTTGCAAAGTAAGTTTAGGGAGTTTACATTCCAGGATCCTTGCATAGTCATCCGGAAAATTAACTCTCATATCCAGTTTATCTCCAAAACGATACTGCTGTATTTTAAAATAATTCTCTACATTCTCCAGTTCATCTTCTACTGAAACCAGATTTCCTGTATCCGTGATGGTATATCTGAAAAATGTAGACAATGCTTCCGTCGTATCAGCAATACTATCAATTCCTTCACATAGCGCATCTCCTCGTATTGCTTCCAGCGTATTATACAGAAAATGAGGATTGATCTGATTCTGCAGTGCAAGAAGTTCTGCATGTTTTGTCGATAACTCAATAATGTTCTTTTTATCCAATATGGAATCCAGCTTCTGCATTACTTCATTCTGCTCTGGAAAAATCTGATAATCCTGATCAATCAGTTCCTGAAAACTTCCACTCTGTATAAAATGTTTGAATAATTTTCTGGTCTCATTACATGGTTTTATCAGAAACTTATAAATAATCACATAAATGCTTCCTGTAATAACCATCTCTGTCACAATAACCACCATCATAGAAAAGAATCCCAGATATCCTTTCGATGCAGCCCATATAACTTCTATAAACTGAAGACCTGCCCCTAATCCCAGAAGAACCCACAAAAAATTAACTGCCTGTCTGCTAAATATATTTCTTTTTTTCATAGTTTTTGCACCTGCACATTTTGATTAACTATATAACTTTCTAAATTCTGAAGGATTCAATCCTGTTGTCTTCTTAAACAATTTAGAAAAATATTTCAGATCATTATATCCTACTGCAGATGCTACTTCCGCAATGTCATAATTAGTCTGTATGAGATAGTTCTTTGCATTTTGGATACGAAGCTCTGTCACATACTCAAGGAAATTTTTTCCTGTTTCTTTCTTAAACAGTGTAGAAAAATAGGCAGCATTAAATCCAATATACTCACTGACATTCTCCAGACTGATATGTTTGTTGAAATTATCATGGATATATTTCTTTGCATCACGTATCGGTTTACTCTCTTCATCCTGAATATTCTTCATATAAACCTGATGCACCCGGGACAGATCCGATTTGATCCACTGAAAGAGTTCATCATAATCCCATATCCTTCTGTACTGTTTTTTATAATCTTCAATCAGAAAAAGATTTCTGCCTTCACGAGAATATTTCATACCAAACCGCAATGTTTCAACTAATTCACCAAAAACTTCATAAACCAGTTTTCCGTCATACTTAAATGGCTTCAATTTCTCTCCAACCTTGTCAACAAGGCGAATGGTTCCTTCAATATCCATTCTTTCCTGATAGGTCAGAATTTCATTTCGCAGACCACTGTCAAAAATTTCTTCTTTAGTTTTTCCACTTTTACTGTCTTCACTGTAGCAGATATATGTATCTTCATTTTCGCCCATTCGATTCATGATCGCCAGTTCTGCCTCTCGGAAACTATCCGTGATTCCCATATAAGAACTATGTGTATTTCCCTGTCCGATCCTTATTCTGATATCAGGAAATACAGTTTTCAAATTAGATACATTAACTATCAAATGTTTTAGCTTTTTTCTGACTGGTTCAATCTCTTTATCCACTGTATTTAAAATGCATACGATTTCATCCTGATATACTGTAGACATATAAGTTTCGCAGTATATCTCCAATTTTTCTTTTACCATCTGATGAATTTTGTTCATTACAAATTCTTCACTGTTACCGGCAGATTTGTCCGAATTTTTTGAGAAAAATGGCCTGACTCTGACTGCTGTAAAAAATCCTTTATGAAATTTACAACCATACTGTTCATTCAACTGTTCCAGACTCATATCTGCTTTTAGCGGATTAGTTGCTGAGTTTTGGAGCGTTTTCATAAGAAAATTCTCCCGTATATGTTCTCTGGATGCTTCAATGATAGATTCCATTTCGTTTCTGATTCTGGTACTCTTAATCAGAGATTCATGTGATTCTTTAATTTCAGTTAATGAGTTTTCCAGTTCTCTCTTTTTTAATGGTTTCAGCAGGTAGTCTTTTACCCCATACTTGATTGCCTGCTGTGCATATTCAAACTGACTGTAACCGCTGATTACTATGAAATTAATCTCCGGATTCACTTCTTTTGCCCTGCGTATCAGTTCAAGTCCATCATACACCGGCATACGTATATCTGTAATCACAATATCCGGTTTCTTTTCACAAATACTTTCATAAGCAGTTTTTCCATCATTTGCAAAACCAACAATATCCATTTCCAGGGCATCCCAATCTACAAGGTGCTGGATCAGCCGACATACCTTTATTTCATCATCTGCTATTAATACCTTCAATCCTTTTCCTCCCTGTCTATTTCCGCATATCATATATTAACATTAACCCTTCTGAAATTCTATTATAAACTATCTAATTTTTTTTGTATACCTATGAATTTTCTTTGTATTATTATTAAATTATCTGACATATCGTCTTTTTTCAGAATGGATATTTATTGCTTGCTTTTATAAAACTCCAAGAATATACTATGAACAGATAATGAATCTGTATTTTTTTGCCACTCATTATCTTCTTATATTTTTCTGGTAAACCATAAAGACTTTATAATTACACTCACAAATAATATTATCAGAATCTTATGAAATTATTTTATAACAAAATAAAGAAAAGGATATCTACAATATGATTCAGGACATCGCACCACATACTTATCACAACGAATACAAACCTTCTGCCCCGGATAAAGATTGCTTTATCCTTGCATACGAAAAAGGCAGTATACTTCTTCCCCGCCAGGAACGGGATGCAGATATTACTTTCCCACGTTTCCGGGAGTTGGAGGAAAAGATTGCTGATCTTTACAGCAATTATATTTATCTGTTTTCCATAGATGATCAGCGTTTCTACCTGATCCCGGAGCTGGATACCTCTCTGCTTCCGGACTATGAATTTCAGGATGTACGGATTCTTCGGACCGCTCAGCCACAGCATCTTGCATTTGCAGGAATTACAGGGCATCAGCTCTTCCAGTGGTACAGCAAGCGCAGATACTGTGGCTGCTGTGGAAAACCAATGGTTCACAGCCAGAAAGAACGTATGATGGAATGCCCTTCCTGCGGCAATCAGGAGTACCCTGTCCTGTGTCCTGCAGTAATCGTAGGAATCACAAACGGAGATAAAATCATTCTTTCCAAATATGAGGGTCGCAGATTTAAGCGTTACGCCCTTATCGCAGGCTTTGCAGAAATCGGAGAAACCATTGAAGAAACTGTTCACAGAGAAGTAATGGAGGAAGTTGGCCTTAAGGTAAAGAATCTCCGCTATTACAAAAGCCAGCCATGGTCCTTCAGCGGTACCCTGCTTTTCGGATTCTTCTGTGATGTGGACGGCGATGATACCCTGACCGTTGACCATGAAGAGCTCTCCATGGCACAGTGGGTAGAACGTGACAAAATCCCGGATCAGGGCAATAATATCAGCCTGACCAAGGAAATGATGATGCTCTTCCGTGATGGAAAAGAACCCAGATAAGCAGAGTTTTATATCAGAAAAAGCTCATAGAATATTTTTCCCTATTATGCTAAAAGGATACATACACGGTAATGTTACTGTGCATGTATCCTTTTCGTTTCTCTGTAAAATTGCTTCACTATATTCTCAAAAATATTTCTGATTACTCTTCACGCCGCACTCCCGCTGCCAAATCCACGGCTTCTGCGGCTTCCATTACATTCCTGCTCAAATTCTTTCAGTTTCCGTCTTGCTTCCGGTGTCAGATTTATCGGAACTTCAATCTGTACAGTTGCATATTCATCACCGTGTACCGACGGATTATTCATTGCAACGATGCCTTTGCCTCTCAGACGTATCTTCGTTCCGGACTGAGTACCCGGTTTAATGTTACAGAGAACGTCACCGTAAATAGTGTGAACCTTCGCCTCACCGCCAAATACTGCTGTTGTAAATGGGATATTTACAGTTGTGTAAACATCTCTGCCTTCCCGTTTATATCCGGGTTTATCCTGAACGTTTACTTTCAGAAGCAGGTCACCGGCTTCACCTCCGCCGACTCCCGGATATCCTTTTCCTTTAAGTCTGATAGATTTACCGGATTCAATACCTGCCGGAATATTGACTTCGTAATTCTGGACGCCACCGTTGCTGCTCTGCAGGCGGATAACCTTCTTGCCACCGAAAGCAGCTTCATCAAAGCTGACAGTAACCTCCGCATGAAGATCCTCACCTTTACTGCTGTAAGAACCGCTAAAGCCATGACTGCGGAAATCACTTCCACCTGTACCAAAGCCACTGCCGAAGCCGCCAGTTCCATTGCTTCCGAATCCGCCAAAACCACTTCCATGAAATCCACTGCCACCAAAACCGCTGCTTCCAAAACCACCTGATGATTTACTCTTCTTAAATCCACCACCAAAGATGTTCTTCAGGATATCATCCATATCTTCGCCATTCTCAAAATGATATTCATGATAACCATTGCCATCACTATACGAGCCATGGAAACCGCCGCCAAAAGGATTGCCCTGTGCTCCGCCAAAGCCACTGCCAAACGGGCTGCCCTGTGTATTTCCATAATTACCGGCACCTTCTTCAAAAGCAGCGTGGCCAAACTGATCATACAGTTTACGTTTCTTCTCATCGCTCAGAACATCATAGGCTTCATTTACTTCCTTAAAATGCTCTGCTGCCGAAGCATTTCCCTCATTACTGTCCGGATGATATTTCTTTGCCAGTTTTCTGTATGCTTTCTTAATCGTTGCTGCATCCGCGTTTTTGTTCACGCCAAGAACTTCATAGTAGTCTCTTTTCAATATCATCACCTTCCCTCATAAACACATTCTAACGCAATCATTCCTGACTTCATATTTCTGCAATCCTCATTATGCAAACAACGGGAAGCCAAAAGATTTGACCTCCCGTTGCTGTAACTTAACATCTATTATCCTTCAATGGAGATGCTGTGCTTCTGTTCCACTGCTGGCTTTGCTTCTTTCTTCGGAACAAATAATGTCAGGATACCATGTTTGAATTCTGCTTTGATGTCGTCCTGATGTACTTCTTTACCTACATAGAAGCTACGACTGCAGGCACCTGCATAACGTTCTCTGCGGATATAACGTCCTGTCTCTTTTTCTTTCTCGTCTTTATCCAGGCCTTTCTCTGCACTGATGGTCAGATAACCATTTTCAAGTGCTGCATGAACTTCATCTTTCTTAAATCCTGGAAGATCTACAACCAGTTCGTATCCGTTATTCATTTCCTTGATATCAGTTTTCATTACATGATTTGCTTTATGTCCATAAAGCTTCTTCTCTGCATCCTTCATTGCTCTGTCATCATAATAAAATGGGAAATCTCCGAAAAAGTCATCAAATAAATTTTCTCCAAAAATACTAGGCATTAACATAAGTCATATCTCCTTTTCTAATATATTTTATATATGTCAAATCTGTTCGCCAGATTTACTTTTCAAATCTATCTCTACAGGTTTTTTCAACCTTTTATCTTCAATCTTAGCTTTTATTTTTATATCTGTTTTTAATCTCTGGCTGACCCTTAACGGGTCAGTCAGAATATTTATTCATCAGCCTTCAATAGCAATTGTTTTCTTCTGTTCTACTGCTGGTTTTGCTTCTTTCTTTGGTACAAATAATGTAAGGATACCATGTTTGAATTCTGCTTTAATGTCTTCTTTCTCAACTTCTTTACCTACATAGAAGCTACGGCTGCAGGCACCTGCGTAGCGTTCCTTACGGATATAACGTCCTGTCTCTTTCTCCTGCTCATCTTTGTCCAGACCTTTCTCTGCACTGATAGTCAGATAACCATTCTCCAGATCAGCCTTTACTTCATCTTTGGTAAATCCCGGAAGATCTACGACCAGTTCATAACCTTTATCAGTTTCCTTGATATCGGTTTTCATTATATGGCTGGCTCTGCGTCCGTAAAGTTTCTTCTCTGTATCTTTCATTGCTCTGTCATCATAATAAAATGGAAAATCTCCAAAAAAGTCATCAAATAAATTTTCTCCAAAAATACTCGGCATCAACATAAGTCATCTCTCCTTTTCTATACCGTCCATCTGTATATGATGGACTCTCAGTTATGCATCTTTACCTTGTTTCTTTGGAACTTAGGTTATCAGGAATCTCATAGAACTTATTTCTTTGTTCTCTTTTTGTTCCTCTTCCTTTGTTCTAGCTGTAATATAACACTTATTATTAGCACTGTCAAGAGGTGAGTGCTAATTATTTTGTGAAGAATTTGTGAACGCTACGAGCCATGCAAAATAGCAAAAATAACGCCCTGCAAGTTTACTTGCAAAGGCGTCTATTTTTGCTATTTTATAGGGCGACAGCCCGGCAGCGAGGGAAGTCTTTCCCGAGCTGTGCATGGCGTATGCCACTACTTCACAGAGATTTTTCACTTGCTTTCGCACGGAGGTTTCTTGATTTGACCACATTTTTACGACAAATACTTGGGAAAATATATTTGTCTGATTTTCTTACCACATTTTACGACAGCGGCTTCTGGTTTATACTACAGCAGGTACGGTTTCTGTCAGGTTCATTTTAGACATCTCATTCTCCACATGAGACTTTTCTGCAATATGATTATAGATATTCATTGTGATCTGTGCATCTGAATGGTCTTCGCTCCGCTACGGTCGGTGCTTAACGGATGTCCACCGGACATCCAGCACTCCATCACATACTGCATAACTTTGGGATTGACATTGTTCTCACCCAGTCTAATACATCCTGTATGACGAAGGGTATGCGATGAAATAGGCGGCATCAGCTCCGGCTCTCGCTTCGCGTGTTGTCTTCCATTTGTACACCTGCTGTCAGCGTTACATCTGACCTCTATCAGAATTATTCTGAATGTCGGCAACTTCTCCGAGGGCTTACCGACCGTTTTCGGAGTATCTTCAACGCTCCCCATAAAAGGCTATGGATCTTGGCATCTGTGTTAGCTACATCTTCTACGAAAGAAAATGTGGTGTACAGCTCATTCCATTTTCAAGGTACAAGAAGGATTTTAAATATCCCCGTATCTATACAGCCCTGCGAGGGTAAAATGTTATTCGATTTTTGGTATTTTAAAAAAGCCTTTCACTAATAAAGCCTGGCAGAAGCGATTTACCAACCTGCTTTTGCGATAATTCACAAAATATTTACATTCCAGCTTTCACTTTCGCTTTAATGCGAATATTTCTGTTTACATTCTGGAATTTTGATAGTAAAATGGACTTATCAAAAAGAAATCAGGAAATCTAATATGACAATTGGTGATAAAATAAAAAAAATCCGGACATTCCGGAATATGACACAGGCAGAACTCGGTGCAGCTCTCGGCTGGGGCGATAAAGGTGCAAATCGCCTTGCCCAATACGAAACCAACTACCGGGTTCCCCGTAAAGATCTGGTTACTGAAATGGCTAAAATTCTAGACGTAAACCCACTGACACTACATGAGCCAACCACAATGGACGCTCAGAAAAGAAGAACTGAAATCCGGTGCGATTACCAGAAATGAATATTTTGAATGGAAAATCAACTGGCCGCAGACTTGTGATGATTGTGGAAAACGAGTACCGTCGAAGCAATGGCACACATCCTATTCACAATAACATAACAGGCTCATAATCTTCCGATATTTCGTTGATTATGAGCCTGTATTTTTTGAAAAACTTGCTCTATTTTTCTATAGTTTCTTATATTTTCGATTTTTCGTTGCTGCCGTAAAGCTTATTTTCCCTTTATCAGCTAATTCCTTTAATAATTGTCTTGTTCTTGAACCTTTCAAACCGATACACCCTGCAATTTCTTCCGCACTATACTCCACATTTGTATCCATGATTGACAGAATTTGTTTATGACGGTCAGATAATTTTTCTCTTAATTCTGCTGTTTTATCTGCCGATTTTTCTGCCGATTCTGCCGATTTTTCTGCCGACTGCGTTCCTTCAAAAAGATAATCTCCTTGTATCTCCTGAGATTCAGGAACCATTTTCAAAATTAAAGTTACCTGATTCAACCTGGTATCCTCTTCCAACATTGGTTCCATCCATCCTGCGTTTTTCCATGTGGCAAGAATCGCAGGAAAACCAGAACCAGCATTGTCTCCGAAGCCTACCATTCTCAGCATCGTCTGCATGCGTGGATTCCTTGATTTTGAATTGCCGCCACGATAAATATCTTCAACTGGAAGTTTTAAAATTCCGGGATTCATAAATTCAAATTCATTCGAGCGCTTAATTACTTTCAGTGTGCCCGCATCAGACAGATAATCCGCATGTATGATCTGGTTCACAAAAGCTTCTCTCACTGCCTTATGGACAGGCGTTTCATCAATTCGCTGTATTCCTTCCAGTTTAAATGGCTTCTTCAAATCCTCTGTCAGCTTTGGGGTTACTTTCATAAAGAAGTTAAACAGGTTGTTTTCCCAGGTTCCATCATAAGTAATTCTGTCATTCCATCGGATATCAGCTGTTACCTGGCTTTCATTCCGGTAATCCATAAAGATATTGTCAAATTCATCCCGGATTGCCAGACCATTCCCTTCTCATACAGCTTTTCTGTTTTCATTCTACAAAATACATTCCGAAAATGCAATCCTGTTTTTATTATATGCTGATATGGTGAATGACATACTTTTAAAAAGAGTCAGAGTTTTCTGCCCACTTTTCCAATGTCCGAAAATCTATCTTTCCAGCTCCTGTTATCGGCAATTTTTCTACAAAATGATATTCGATAGGCCATGAATTTTCTTTCAGCTCCTGTCTGCAAAGCTGTCTTAATTCTGTTTCCACGTTCTCTCCGATATCTTTTGATTTCAAGATCACATATTTAAACATAAATCAATTCCTTGAGAATAATCTCTTCCGCAATCGCTCTGTGCTGATTAGCAGCTCTTACCCAGGCAATCTGATCTTTCTCGTTATCCGAAAAAGGCTCTTTTTCCTCTAGCTGTTTCAGAATAATCTCTTCCCGTTCCCTGGCTGCCTTGTCCACTTCCAGCAGATGCCCACCAATCGTATCCTGCAAAAGCATCACCTGATACAGGGAATTGCGATGGTTCTTCAGATAATCTCTGCGTAAGAATCCATACTTGCCAAGTTGTTCTATCTGCTCACCAGATTTATAGGTGAGATTTGGAATCAGGTATCCATTTACATTTGTATAAGTTATAACAGCGGACATTCGCAATC
>SAMEA3387450__coassemble_1231_pt1 | contig 61957 bp, 54 predicted proteins | sample SAMEA3387450__metabat2_high_PE_006 | metagenome-assembled genome bin SAMEA3387450 (sample SAMEA3387450) | Felis catus | biome: Faeces | place: United Kingdom | collected 2012
GCTTGTATGTCTCGGGATTTTGGCATATTCATGCCAAAACACCTCGCGGGACAGTAGTGTGTGAACAGTAACTTAAAATTTACTCTACAAAAAAATCCACTTAAGGTATATAATATTGCTGTAAATAATCTGGATATGCATAGAAATAGAAAGAAACAAACATAGATAAGCAAGGAGAATATAAACTATGAGACATATAGATGAAATTCAGATTGCCGGAACTGCAATCCTGCTTTGTGGCGCGATGTTTGCAGCTTCTGCTGTGGCACCAACCGGTAATACAGTGTCAAAAGCTGTTACAAACTTTACGGAAGCTCCGGAGACTGCTGCTGAGGCTCAGGCACAGGCAGAAGCTCAGGCTGAGGAGGATGGATTTACCATTTATACTCAGGAAAGTAACTATGATTCTGATTATGACAACAGTTATTACGATGACTCTTCTTACAATACTGATACGACGCAGGACGGTTCTCTGGATGATACAGGGCAGGAGAATGATAATACAGATACAGAAGATGGATCTTCTGATGATGGAAGCAGTGATCAGACATCGTCTGACGATACAGGAGATGATTCTTCCGATCAGATTGATTATCCCAGCGATGACAATTCCGGTGACAGCACAGATGGTTCTCTGGATAACTCTGATACATGGGAAGACAATGGAGAGGAAGTTCAGCAGATAGAGTATTAATCAATCTGACGCAGGACTTCACGTTAAAGCATTTTTCAAACCCGCTCCAAGATAGACTGGATTATTTGTATTATTTTACGAAATTACTATAATTATGTTTTTGTTTCTCAATAAATGGTATAATCAAACTGCTATTAACATTCAGGAGGCTTTTTATGAAGAAACAAAACAGGTTACTATCACTAATTCTATCTCTGTTCCTTCTGCTGTTTACCTTAGTTCCGCAATCAGCACTGACGGTAAAAGCTGAAGGCAACAGTGAGATGGCAGTTCATTTTATTGACGTTGGACAGGGAAATGCCATCTTAGTACAGTCCGGAGGACAAAATCTTTTGTACGATGGCGGGGATCAGAGCCATGCTGATCTGATCATCTCCTACTTACAGGAACAGAATGTGGAAAATATTGACTATATGATCGCTTCTCACTATGATGAAGATCATATCGGAGGTCTTGTTCCATGTATAGATAATTTCTCTGTAAGTAATATATTCGGACCGGACTATGTACATACTTCTAATTTATTCAATAATTTTATGAATACTGCCACTGCAAATGCAATCATCGTACAGTATCCTTCTGTAGGTGAAACATTTGATTTTGGCACCGGAAGTTTCACTGTTCTTGCACCGAATGGTATCAGCCAGAACAGTAATGATAACTCTCTTGTAATCAAACTTGAAAATGGTTCAAATAGCTTTATTTTTACCGGAGATGCAGAGGAAACCAGTGAACAGGATATGATCAGTACTGGTATGAACCTTGACTGCGATGTTCTTTCTGTTGGTCATCATGGGTCTGCAAGTTCAACTACCTGGGATTTCCTTGAGGCAACTTCTCCATCTTACGCAGTCATAAGCTGCGGAATCAATAATCAGTATAATCATCCGTCAGCAGATACAATGGGACGTTTATCAGATATGGGAATCCCTGTATTCCGAACAGATAAACAGGGTACGATCATTGTCGTCTCCGATGGAACAAATATTTCCTGGTCACAGGAGCCATGCAATGATTATTCTTCCGGAGACTCCTCTGTAAATGCTTCTGCAGGTGGCGCTGGTGGAAACTCCTGGCAAGAAGAAACTACCACTTCTGATCCGGTACCTGAACAGGAGGAATCCAACAATGCAGATCTAGGAACAATGGTATGGATCCCTGCAACCGGCGAAAAATATCACAGCATTCCCAACTGTGGAAGAATGAACCCGGATACAGCCAGACAGGTATCCAGATCAGAAGCCGAAGCTATGGGATACGGATCTTGCAGTAAATGTTACTGATAAACAAAAACAGCCGCATTTGCGGCTGTTTTGTTAAAATCCTTCCTGTCTGCGGATTTTCCAAAGTTTTGCACGTTTCTGTGCAGCTTCATTTTCTATCTGCTGGGTAACTCCCTCAATGATAAGTCCCGGTACTTCCACAGGATGCTGATGCTCGTCCGTTCCGACCATAACGAAATATGCGCGGTTGATCATAGTTCTGGTTCCATCAAGTGCTTCACAGTAAGTATCAATACGGACTTCCATAGAAGAATGTCCCACATGTGTAAGCCGTCCGATGAGAACGATGGTATCGTTCACTCTGGCTCCGGCTTTGAAATACATATTGTCTACTGCAACAGTTACCACATTCATTTCCGCATGACGCTTGGCAACAATACCTGCTGTTTCATCAATCCATGCAAGCAGCTGTCCGCCAAACAGATAACCTGCGGCATTCAGACACTTTGGCATTAATAAATGAGACTGCTCTGTTAAGGAGTCCTCGACTCGTTTCATTTTTCTTTCTGACATTTCTTTTCTCACTTCCCCTTTATCATGCTTTCTGTTGGCTATTATAGCACGTTCCATGATTTTGTGTTATATTTTTCATAATTTTCCTTCTGTATAATTTTAAAGCGTTATCACTTTAATATGAATGTATGAAAAAAAATACAATCTTTATCTTGCCTTTCCCATCACTTTACTGTACAATGTTTAAATAGGCACAAATACAAATGTTCGCCATAGTAAAACACTGATCGCAAGGATGCATCTGCAATTCACTGTATCAGTGTTTTTTAATAAAATTCACTATAATATGCATTATTTACGAGTATTGCTATAAGTGAATTTGCGAGTATTGCTGTAGATAAATAACGGGAAAATGAGGAATGATATTATGGAAAAACATGAAATGATGAGTCTGGAAGATTCCGGACAGCTTCGTGATAAAATGAGATTCTTTGAACAGGAACTGCTCAAGAATCATCATATCGATCCAAATCTGTATGTAGAATATAATGTAAAAAGAGGTCTTCGTGACTCCGCAGGTAAAGGTGTCCTGACAGGTCTTACAGAGATTTCTGATGTTAATGGTTATAATCTGATCAACGGCAGACAGATTCCGGCTGATGGACGTTTATACTATCAGGGAATCAATGTACAGGATATCATCAGTGGTCTGAACGGAAGACGTTTTGGATTTGAAGAAACAATTTATCTTCTGGTCTTCGGTAAGCTCCCTGATAAGGAAGAACTTTCCAGATTTCTGGATATGATGTCTGACATGGAGGAGCTTGGCGGTCGTTTTGTCCGCGATGTTGTTATGAAGGGAACCAATGCCAATATTATGAATGCCATGCAGCGTTGTGTTCTGGCTCTCTATACATATGATGACAATCCGGAAGATATTTCTCCTGAAAATGTACTTCGTCAGTCTCTGGAACTGATTGCAAAGCTTCCTGAAATTGCCGTATATTCTTACCATGCATATCGCCATTTCAGAAAGGATGATACCTTATTTATCCGTAATCCGCAGAAGGGGCTTTCTCTTGCCGAGAACATTCTTCTTATGCTTCGCCCGGATGGAAAATACACAGAACTGGAAGCAAAAGTTCTGGATATTGCACTGATCCTGCATGCTGAGCATGGTGGCGGTAATAACTCCACTTTCACCACTCATGTGGTAACTTCTTCAGGGACAGATACCTACTCTTCTACTGCTGCATCCATCGGATCTCTGAAGGGACCTCGTCATGGTGGAGCAAACCTGAAAGTTCAGAATATGTTTGCTGATCTGAAGTCTCATGTAGATCACTGGGATAACGAAGATGAAATCATAACTTATCTCCAGAAGGTTCTGAATAAAGAAGCATTTGACCATGCAGGGCTGATCTATGGTATGGGACATGCAGTCTATACACTTTCCGATCCCCGAGAAGTAATCCTGAAACGTTTTGCCCAGGCACTTGCTGAGGAAAAGGGAATGACAGAGGAATTTGAGCTTTATGACAGAGTAGAAAACATTGCCGGCAAGCTGATTATGGAACATAGGAAACTGTTTAAGAATGTCTGCGCAAACGTAGACTTCTACAGTGGATTTGTATACAGCATGCTTGGTATTCCGGAAGAATTATTTACTCCGATCTTTGCTATTGCACGTATGCCGGGCTGGAGTGCTCACCGTCTGGAAGAACTGATTAATGCAAATAAGATCATTCGTCCTGCTTACAAATATGTAGGACATCATACAGATTTTGTTGCTTTTGACGAAAGGTAAACAGATGAAACTTATTACTGGCTGCGGTTCATTCCGTAGCCGTTTTATTATGTCACTAGAGCGTGTCTGAAAAATGCTTTACGCAAGATGTGCGTCACAATTTGTGGGATATTTTGCCCGGATGAGGGCGCCGTAGCGGGCTACGGCAACTGAATTCGGGTGAAATATCCCGCAAAGTGGGGCGTGCAGATTGTGGGAATGATTTTTCAGACACGCTCTAAAGTGAGCTTCCGCAGGAAGAGAATCCTGCGCTACTGTCCACTGGTAATATCCTTTCTCGTAAAAATATAATTTGCATTTGTTGTATGAGGTCTGTATAATCAAAATAAATCCGAAAAAGGAGGTATTCTCTATGGCAAAAGAACAGATTGCGGTTGCAGAACTGGTTTTAAATATGATCCTTGGAAAGACAGGCGGTACACGGGTAGATTATTTCCCACAGAAACCGGATTTTCCGTTTGATGCAGTTTATGAGCAGGCATTTGTACGTGCCACACCGGAGAGTCAGGGAATCTCCTCTGATCTGTTTGCTGCCCTTCTTCGGGAACTGGATACTTCCAAAGATACGGAAATGCATCATTTTATGGCACTGCGTCATGGCAAGGTAATCTGTGAATGTAATTTTGCACCATACCCTAAAGGAATGTGGCATATTACACATTCCATGTGCAAGAGCATCACAGGTATGGCAATCGGCATGTTGATCGAAGAGGAAAAATTAAAACTCGATGAAAATATTTATGACATTTTTCCGGATCATATAAATGCCTTTTCAAAGATTTTCCGCCCTGTGATCACAGTAGAGAATCTGCTAACCATGACAAGCGGCGTAACTTTTAATGAATCAGGTATCGTGTCCGGAAATGACTGGCTTGGAAGTTTTCTGAATGCATCTGTCAATGGAAAACCCGGAACAGAGTTTCAATATAACAGTCTGAATACTTATGTTCTTTCTGCAATCGTGACGAAACGTACAGGAGAAACCCTGACCGAATATCTGACTCCGAGACTGTTTGGTCCTCTTGGTATCACGAAATATTACTGGGAAACCTGTCCGAAAGGAATTACAAAAGGCGGCTGGGGACTGTTTCTCTGTGCAGAAGACATGGCAAAACTTGGCCAGCTGTATCTTCAGAGGGGAAAATGGAATGGTCAGCAGCTGGTGTCTGAATATTGGATAGAAATATCTACGGCACGACATCTGAAAACTCAGAATGACACCTATGGATATGGATATCAGCTATGGATGGAACAGCGCCCGGGAAGCTTTGAATATAACGGAATGTTGGGACAGAATGTTATTATTTATCCGGATATGGATATGGTTCTTGTCACAAATGCTGGAAATAAAGAAATGTTTCAGGACTGTATCATGCTGAATATCATTCGAAAATATTTCCCTGTTAATTATCACCCCGCCGATGTTCTACCTGAGAATCCACTCTCCTATAGTCTTCTGAAACGGTTGTGCGGAGAACTGGAAAATGGAGAAAATAATAACAGAAGTACTTCTCTGCGCGGGAGATGGAAAAGAAATGTAGTTTCCAGAAGGAAGCATTCAGATAAAAAGTACAGCTACCGTATTTCAGCAGCCATTGATCTCCCATCTGATCATCACAGTTTTATGCGGGCTGTAAGCGGCAGAACTTATGTTATGGAACAGCAGAATATTGGAATTGCGCCGTTGTTTGTGCAGGTATTCCACAATAATATGACAGATGGTATTTCTGAAATTTCTTTTACTTATGATGCAGGAAACTTTTGCGTTTCTTTTACCGAAGGTGAGGTGATCCATAAACTTTCTGTTGGATTTGGAAGGGCTGCGGATGGCTGTGTTGATCTTCATGGAGAACATTACCTTGTAGCTACACTGGGAGAATTTGCAAGGGATGAAAACGATATCCCTGTATTAAAGCTGGAAATTACTTTTATAGAAGAATGTGTGAAACGAAAAGTGCACATTTTCTTTCATGAAGATAATGGAATTGAAATCAGATGGAACGAAACACCCGGTAAAAAAATGATCCTGGCAGGACTGAGTTCTATTACTGAAGAACTGTCAGGAAACTTCCTGTATAATTCGCTTCTGGGAGATCATAATATTACGACGACAGAACTGCTGCACCGGCTTATGGAACAGACGATTGAGCCTGCTGTAAGGGGATATCTGAAGAGTTCGAAAGAAACAGACAGTATTGATACAGATGAGTGAATATAATAAAGTCTCATATACAAAAATGCATTTCTCACTAAACGATTAAGATGAGAAATGCATTTTGCATTTTACAGGTTGATTTTATTTATGGTATGAATTATTCACGAGGATTGCTATAGTTCTGTTTAGTCCTGTTTTACATTAAAGGCTTTCATTCCCGGATATATTGCGCTTGCGCCGAGCTCTTCTTCGATACGGAGAAGCTGGTTGTATTTTGCAACACGTTCGGATCTGCTGGGAGCTCCAGTCTTAATCTGGCAGGTGTTCAGTGCTACTGCAAGGTCTGCGATTGTTGTATCTGCTGTCTCGCCGGAACGATGAGAAGAAATTGCGGTGTAGCCTGCTTTGTGGGTCATTTTGATTGCTTCCAGTGTTTCGGATACGGAACCGATCTGGTTTAATTTAATCAGGATCGCATTACCTGCGCCAAGGCTGATACCTTTTGCAAGTCTTTCTGTATTTGTAACAAACAGGTCGTCACCGACAAGCTGCACTTTGTCGCCAAGTCTGGCTGTAAGTTTCTGCCATCCTTCCCAGTCTTCTTCATCCAGACCGTCTTCGATAGAGATGATCGGATATTTTTCGCATAATTTAGCCCAGTGCTCAATGAGCTCTTCGGATGTATACTCTGTGCCGGCTTTTGGAAGTTTGTAATATCCTTTGCCTTTTTCACTCTTCCACTCGGAGGAAGCAGCATCCATGGCAATCCTGAAGTCTTTGCCTGGTTCATATCCGGCTTTCTTCACTGCCTCGAGGATTGTCTCGATTGCTTCCTCATCGGATTTCAGTGCAGGTGCGAAACCACCCTCATCACCTACTGATGTAGCAAGTCCGCGTTCTTTCAGGATAGAAGCAAGTGCGTGGAAGACTTCTGCACACCATCTTAAGCATTCTTTGAAGGAAGGTGCTCCAACTGGCATGATCATAAATTCCTGTACATCCAGACCGGATGATAATGCGTGGCATCCACCGTTTACGATGTTCATCATTGGAACTGGAAGACGGTTTCCGGATACTCCGCCAAGGAAACGATACAGCGGAATCTCAAGAGAAGTTGCTGCTGCTCTGCAGCATGCGATAGATACTGCAAGGATTGCATTTGCTCCAAGTTTGGATTTATCTTTTGTTCCGTCTGCTGCGATCATAGCTGCGTCTACTGCATAAATGTCACTTGCATCAAGACCTTCGATTGCTTCGTTGATTGTTGTGTTGATGTTCTCTACTGCTTTCTGCACACCTTTTCCAAGGTAACGAGCTTTATCTCCATCTCTTAATTCCAGAGCTTCGAATTCTCCTGTAGATGCACCGCTTGGAGCAGTTCCTCTTGCAACAGTGCCATCCATCAGATATACTTCTGCTTCTACTGTCGGATTTCCTCTGGAATCCAGAATTTCTCTTCCAATTACTTTCTCAATTTCTAAGTACATGATAAATCCCCTTTCTGGTTTTGCGTTTGGACTCCTGGTACATCACAACTGGGATGTACCGGGTGGATCATCTCTGAAGTACGGCTTTCAGCATATCCGGATCCATTGTTCCGAAGGTTTCAGCAGGTCTTCGGATGGAGTTCAAATGATTGATTCACGCTAGAGTTTGTGGTATCTAACTCTGTTAATTAGATATATTCTAACTTCTAAAAAAATGCAAGAGGGTAATTGTGGGGATATTGAGAAAGCATTTCAGAAAATATCTTATTTTCATAAAAATATAATATAAAAAGCACCAATTATTCATAATAGTTACAATAATGGGTGCTTTTTGTATTATATTTTTAATGTGGGCATACAGCGTAGGTAATTGTATTCTTATATACAGCATTAGCTAAATAACCACATTTTTTGCATTTTTGAGCATCATAAACTTTTATTTTACATCCACCAGAACTTAATTTATCATGAACATAGTAGGTTCCACTAACCATGCTGTGAGTACATAAAGCATAAGGTTCTATATCATTGTCATATACAATTTCCTGTGTTCCATCTGGATAAACAAATATATAATTTGATGATGAAAAATCTAATATATTTCCATCTATTGTTTCGAATGTATCTCCAAATCCATAAAAGGTTGTTTCATAAGAAATTGTATCACCAACACTTATATCGGAAGATTGCATCGGCTCATAAGCCAACACCGTTCCAGCTCCAGCCACAATTGTCAGTGCGGACACTGCCACCATAATCCCTCTCTGCAATAACCCTTTTCTCTTTTCTTTCATCATGTAGTTAATCCTCCTTTTTATTGTTTTAAAATCCTTTCCTTCTTTATCTTTTTTATGTCCGGAAAGATTATTTTTCCATACAACCGGACGTATGTCCGGAGTTGAGGCTTCTAACACCAGCAGCTTGGCGTAGTCTTTGCGTTTTTCTTTTGAACAGCCTTCTACTGCCGCGCTGTCACTGACTATTTCTGCTGTATCGATGTAAAGGAGAAGTAAAAGATATGCCACAGGGTTTATCCAGTGTACACACAGGACAAGGAGACATAACAGTTTTACTAAATTGTCATGATTCTTTAGATGGGCACCTTCATGTTTATATACCATGACAAAATCAGGATGCAGAGGGAAACTTTCCGGAATCACAATCTTCTGACGAAAAAAGCCAATGGTACATAGTCCATAAGTATCATCCGGAATCAAATAATAGGTAAGATTGTTTTCCGGATCTTCTTCTTTTTCAAAAATGAAATTCTTGATAGAATGTGCACTTCTCCAGTATTTGATGATTTCATAAACCGCAAAGATAACAATTCCACTAAGCCAGAGCTTAGCCATAATATCAAACCATTGCGGCATCCATATGTATTCTCCCTTTCGCTCAGTCCAGAAAGATAAGGAGTTGGATAAGTACAGTTGAGCTTCTTCATTAAAAAGAGCTTCTGGATAGACTTCTTCAGGTATCAGATATTTTATCAACTGTATCGGTATCAGGTAAAAGAAAATTCCTGTAATCAGTAATCTTCTTCCAAGAATATAATTATAATTTTCACGCTGAATCACATATAAAAGCAAACAGATCACAACAGGAATACTTCCTGAAATGGACATACAGACTAACAGTTCCATTTAAAACATCACATCATTTCTTCTTAATGTATTCTAATAAAAATTCTTTCTCTTCCTCTGTAAGTTTCTTATCAGAGATTAGAGTACTGACAAGGGTTTTCATATCAGGGACTGTATATCCTGATACGGATATTTTGGAAATCTGTGCAGATTTGACAGTTTTCGTCTCGCCCTTTTCTTCAGAAAGTTTGTTTAATTTATCGTACAGATAACTGTTTCTCAATCCAAGGATAAACATGGTTCCCGGATAAAGTAAAGATACTGTTGCAGCACCAATCATATATAAGGTAAATCTATGTGTATCGTCTACAGGCGGTTTGCTCATAAAATTGATAAAGAAGCAAATACCGGAACATACAGTAAATAAAATCCAGCAGACAAGTTCTATTTTTCTTCTCATTCTTCATCTCCAGATTAATCAGGCAGATATAATCATTCTCTTTTCCTGAATCGATTAAATAATTGTAAATTTCTGCCGCTTCTTAACTACAAATAGTCTACCATGTTTTGTACAAATTAAGCAACTGATTTTTGTGAATTTTTCAGACTTTTTAACGCCATAATTCGAGATTTGTCGAGAAATTAACTTATCAGGCAGAAACCGCGTTATAATCCGCAAAGTTTCTGCCTAGCTTTTTGATAAGTTTATGATTTAGGATATTTACTGAACATGCTCATTTATTTATGAAAAAATGAAAACAGACCTTTCTTTTTTTCATACGGTTGTGAACTGATACCTTTTACTTCATATCCTGTAGCACTGATAGCTGTTTTTAGCTTTGCTTCGTCTACAGGTTCCTCTGAGATGATTACGGTTTCCCCTTTGCTGTGGGAAGAGGTAACTTTATCTGCGTGGAAGGCTTTTCTCACTGCATTGTTTACGTGAGATTCGCACATTCCACACATCATGCCGTCTACTTTTACAGTTGTTTTGATCATGTTGTTGTCCTCCATTTTTATACTATAAGTTATAGATGGCTAACAAAACTTATAGCATATGATTTTCTCTCTTACAATAATTTTATGCCAATGCCTGGGCAAGTGCTTTCTGAATTGCTCCAAGGATTCCCTCTGAGGAATAAGTGGCACCGCTTGCAGCATCAATTCCGTCTGCCGACTGATTTCCCATAATCTGAGGATAAATAGTTTCCCATGCATACTCAAAGTACTCAGGTGAATCACTGTTACTCTGTTCAATAGATGCAATCTGACCGCCCTGAATCGTTACGGTTACATTTACTCTTCCACTGTATCCGTATCTTGAGCCTGTATAAGTTCCGTCAATATATGGCCCTGTAGGTTCCGGCGTAGGCTCCGAAGTCTCTTCCGGTGTTGGTGTGGGAGCCGGTGTTTCCTCTGGTGTTGGAGTAACTTCTGGAGTCGGAGTTTCTTCCGGTGTCGGGGTTGGGGTTGCCTCAGTAGTTGGCGTAACTGTTACTTCTGGTGTTGGAGCTGGTGTCACTTTTGTGGTGTCTTTTTCTGCCTGTTTCAGAATATCTTTCATTGCGTTTATGATACCCTTTGAAGAGTAGGTTGCACCACTGACTGCATCTACGTTCGGAAACTGGCTTGCAAGAATTTTGCTGATCACACCCTGTGCATTTGCAAAATAGGAGGCTGTTTCATTTGATGCATCTACAATATTGATAGCTGCAATTTTATGGTCAGTGACAGTTACCAGAACAGTGATCGTTCCTCCGAAACCGGTTCCGGAGCCTGTATAGGTACCGTCTGCATATCCACCGGCAGGAACTTCTGTAGTTGGCGTGACTGTGCTTCCTGCACCACCTCCTGCTGTACTTCCATTTACAGTGGCACCCGTAGATGAATTTTTCTTTGTTCCTGTTTTAATCTTACTTGTTTTCTTTGTCTTTTTTGATGTTTTTGAAATTGAGGTTCCATTGGTTTCAGAAGAGTCCTCTGAATCAAAATCCTTACCTGCAGTTCCTTGTGAAATCAATTCTTTAATCTCATCAGTAGACATAACACTATTATCGGAAACTGCTACGGTCTCCACAGGACTTTTATCTGCCTGATAACAGGTTACACAGACTGCTGCAAAAACTGCTGCCGCAGGAATAAGCTTTAACCATGGACGGAAACTGTCCTGTTTGGGTTTCATTTCCGGAGTCTTATTATTTTTCTGCTCATTATTTTTGTCCATAAATTCCTCCTTCTCCAATAGTTCCAGGAAATCATATTCAAATGATTTCTTTTCAACTGTATAAAGTTTTACAGTTGAAAAGAAATCCTGCCCTTTCTGGTGGGATACAGGATTTCTTTCCTCTTGTCTGCGAATCCGATTGCAAATATCCGCCTGACTTCAGTCAGGTCAGATTATTTTACAGTTACTTTAACTGTTTTTTTCCTGATGGAGCTGCTTTTGCTGTGATCTTAGTTGTTTTGCCGACTTTTACAGATGCAGATGTTTTGTTCAGTGTAAGAGTTGGATTTTTAACTGTTACTTTGCAGGTTACCTTTACATCTCCGCATTTAGCTGTGATGACTGCACTACCTTTTGCTTTTGCAGTAACTTTACCGGTTGTTTTGTTTACGGCTGCAACTTTCGGGTTACTGGAAGTAAATGTAACTTTTGCTGCAGCTGTTCCTGTTACAGTTGCCTTCAGTGTAGTTGTTTTTCCTTTGTAAACAGTGGCTTTTTTCTTGTTGAGAGTTACTGTTACCTTTGTATCTGCTTTAACAAGAGCCTCTACTGCTGCGTTCAGATGAGTTGTAGCTTCATCAATCTCTGCCTGAGTTGGTTTTTCTTTTGCAAGAAGATCCTTTGCTTCCTGAAGCTCTAACTGCATTGCCTTCCAGGAATCTGCTGTGTAATCTGCTTCTTTTAAGGCTTCTGCTTTTTCTATTGCTGCTTTTAATGCTGTTGTATGGAGAATACATCCCATGGACTCATTCCCTGTAATTTAGAATAGAATCCTGTCATGCAGGAAAGAAGCAGGAACGCAAGGAGTACATATTTTACTTTCTGCAATCTGTGTACCCATTCCTCCGGATATCCATGTTTTTTCTTTTTTCCAAAGCATTTCGCACGGATAAACGCGGTAAGCTCATACAGAGCATGTGAAAGCATCAACTTTTACATCATTATTTTTCAGTTCTGCCTTGTAGCAATCATCGTATGGAATATTCATAAGCACATAAGCTTCGCCCTGCTGTGCTTCTGCAGCAAAAGCATCCTGGACATCTTCGGTGGTAAATTCTTCCTGCGCATCCTCGGCGGCAAACTCTTCGGAAACAGAGGATTGCTATAGGTAGGCTGTCAGCAGTAACCATGCAAATTAGTCACCGCTAACTTGCGAAATAGTAACATGTCTGTCTGAAAAAATCCACACTTTTTTACCGGGGATATTCGTCATTTTTTCTCAATAAATGCTTTCAGTAAAAATCAGTATTAGTTACATCTAACTTGTGGTTGCGGGAATATTTTTTCTGTGTTAAAATGTCTGAAGAATTCTGATAATTCTATTTTGGATTTTTTGAGAGGAGAAAATAGATTTATGAAGCAAAAAACAGCCTGCCTTGGGCTTTTTTCAGCTGTGGCGATTATTTTGGGATATGTGGAATCACTGGTGCCGGTTTTCGCGGGGATTCCGGGGATTAAACTTGGACTTGCCAATCTGGGAGTACTTTTTATTTTGAAGAAATATTCATTTAGGGAGGCTGCTCTGGTTTCTGTTGTCCGCATTCTGGTGATCGGATTTATGTTCGGAAATCTGTTCAGTATCCTGTACAGTCTGGCAGGCGCTGCGCTTAGTATGACAGTTATGACACTTATGCTGAAAAAAACCTCCTTCAGTCTGATCGGTGTCAGCGTTGCAGGAGGTGTTTCCCATAATATCGGTCAGTTGATCATTGCCATGCTGATCGTACAAAATGCAAGTGTGTTTGTATACGCACCGGCACTTCTGGTGGCAGGTGTTGCTGCCGGGGTGGTAATCGGCGGACTTACTAACGAGATTTTGAAAAGAGTTCATCTATAACTTTAAAAGCATCAGTTATCTGAATTTATAATCTTTCAGATAACTGATGCTTTTTTCAATCTTCTTCTATATGTTCCCGTCCCTGGTTGATGATCGTGCGGACATGATCATCTGCCAGAGAATAGAAAATAGATTTTCCCTCTCTGCGGCTCTTTACCAGTTTATTCTGTTTCAGAATACGAAGCTGATGAGAAATCGCAGACTGAGTCATATTCAATGCTTTAGCGAGATCGCAGACGCATACCTCTGCCTCAAACAAAACAAACAAAATGCGTATTCTGGTAGAGTCTCCGAAAACCTTGAATAATTCAGCCAGATCATAAAGCTCTGTTTCTTCCGGCAGGGTTTCATCTACAATTTTAAGCAGATCTTCATGTATTTCATTACTCTCACATAATTCTTCTTTGCATACTTCCATTTTCTTACCTGTTACCTTTCCGGCTTATCACAAAAGGTTTCTGCTGATTTGCCTGTTTCTTATAAATTCTTTACAAATAATGTACGGATCGCGTTTAATACTGCCAGGATCATAACACCTACATCTGCAAAAATGGCCACCCACATGTTTGCAATACCTAAAGCTCCAAGGATCAGACAGAGAATTTTAATGCCGATTGCAAAATAAATATTCTCATATACAATACGGATACATTTACGTGCAATTTTGATCGCTTTGGAAATCTTCAGAGGATCATCATCCATCAGAACGATATCTGCTGCTTCGATAGCTGCATCTGAACCAAGTGCTCCCATCGCAATACCAATATCGGCTCTGGATAATACAGGAGCATCATTGATACCGTCACCTACGAATGCAAGTTTATCCTTTTCAGATTTCTGATTAAGAAGTTCTTCTACCCTGGAAACTTTGTCAGCAGGTAAAAGTTCGCTGTATACTTCCTGAATTCCCAGTTCCCCGGCAACCTGATCTGCAACACGTTTTGAGTCGCCTGTCAGCATAACGGTCTTGCTGATTCCGGCTTTCTTCAGTTCAGCGATTGCCTCTTTTGCATGAGGTTTGATGATATCGGATATCAGGATATGTCCTGCATATTTGCCGTCAATGGCCATATGCACAACAGTTCCTACATGATGGCAAGCCTGATAAGCAATGCCAAGTCTGTTCATTAATTTGGTATTACCGGCAGCTACAGATATGCCGTCAACTTTGGCAATCACACCATTACCACTGATTTCTTCAATATCAGTAACACGATTTCTGTCGATTGGTTTTCCGTATGCTTTCTGCAGGCTCTTGCTGATCGGATGGGAGGAAGAACACTCGGCAAGTGCTGCATATTCTAACAATTTCTCATCAGGCATTTCGTTGTGATGAATACCACTTACTTCGAAGACACCCTGAGTCATAGTACCTGTTTTGTCAAATACAACATATTTTGTCTGAGCCAGTGTTTCCAGATAGTTGGAACCCTTGACCAGAATGCCCTGATTGCTGGCTCCGCCGATTCCTGCGAAGAAACTTAACGGGATGCTGATGACCAGCGCACATGGACAGCTGATTACAAGGAAGGTAAGGGCTCTGTAGATCCAGTCTCCCCACATGGCAGGTTTTCCCATAATAAGAAGTACGATCGGCGGGATAAATGCAAGAGCAAGGGCTCCGTAACATACTGCAGGTGTATAGTATTTCGCAAATTTGGAAATAAAGTTTTCAGATTTTGACTTTCTGGAGCTGGAATTCTCTACCAGTTCAAGGATCTTGGATACTGTAGATTCACCGAATTCCTTAGTTGTACGGATCTTCAGCAGACCTGTCATATTGATACAGCCACTGATCACTTCATCGCCTGCTTTTGCATCACGCGGAAGACTCTCACCTGTCAGTGCACTTGTATTTAATGTAGAAGTTCCCTCGGTGATCACTCCATCAATCGGTACTTTTTCACCCGGCTGAACAACAATAATGGTTCCGATCTCAACTTCATCAGGATCAACCTGTTCCAGTGTTCCGTCTTTCTCTATGTTCGCATAATCAGGACGGATATCCATCAGTTCACTGATGTTTCGTCTGCTCTTTCCCACTGCATAGCTCTGGAAAAGTTCTCCAATCTGGTAGAAAAGCATAACTGCAACACCCTCGGAATAATCGCCAAGGAGAATTGCACCTACTGTGGCTACAGCCATCAGAAAGTTCTCGTCAAACACCTGTTTATTTAAAATACCCTTAAATGCTTTCTTCAGGATATCATAGCCGATGACCAGATATGGAATCATAAAAAGAACAAATCTCAGGTATCCCTCTGCCGGCAGTAAGGAAAAGACCACAATCAGCACTGCTGCTATGATAATTCTGATCAGCATTTTCTTTTGCTTCTTGTTCATATCAATACCTCTCTCTTCTTATAAAAGCAGGACTGCTGCAAAAGACTTTCCGGCGAAAAGCTCAGTGCCGGGATACGTTTTATGCAACAGTCCATTCTCCGGATAACTCAGAACTAAAGATAGATCTCACAGTCGTCTTCTACCTTCTTGCAGTTCTTTAATACGTCTTTCATAACTGCTTTTGGATCCTGTCCGTCTTCGAATTCAACGATCATCTTCAACATCATGAAGTTAACTGTTGCATCTTTAACGCCGGCTGTATTCCTGGTAGCTTCCTCCATTTTGTTAGCACAATTTGCACAGTCTACATCGATTTTATAAGTTTTCTTCATAATATTTTCCCTTTCCGCTCATCTCTTTTATATTAACATATGAGCACTTGTTCATTTGTTTAATTTTATTATAGCATTATTTTCTCTTCTGTCAATAGTTTTGAGGAGATTTCTTTACGGAAATAAAAAGTTATGTTATAATCCATGTTATTATAGTTTAACGTGTTGCTTTAATGTTTTAAAAAACAGGATATTATTATCCGGCAGGTATCAAAATCATAAAAAGAAATATGATACTCTTTGACAGAACATAACTGCCTGTACTGTTTGCGTACAGCAGTTCACAGCAGCAATATCGGAAAGAAAAAAAGGAGGGAGTATCAATATGGCGATACATGAATCAGGAGAAGATTATCTCGAAGCGATCCTTATGATCAAAAAAAGAAACGGTAATGTCCGCTCTATCGACATTGCGCATGAACTGTCTTTTTCAAAACCGAGTGTCAGTGTTGCAATGAAGAATTTGAAAGCCAGCAATTACATTACGATTGATGAAAACGGATTTATCAATCTGACGGAAACCGGGCAGGAAATTGCAGATAAGATTTATGAAAGACATACCTTTCTGACCGGATGGCTGACTTCTATCGGAGTTGACCCGAAGGTTGCAGCCGAGGATGCCTGTAAGATGGAGCATGCGATCAGCGCAGAGAGTTTTTCTGCCATTAAGAAGTCTATTGCAGGCACGCATGAAAATTAAATAAAAACATAATAAAAACCATATCCCGGATTTTCAGAGACTAAGCATCTGTTGCTTTATCATGAAATCCCGGATATGGTTTTTTATGGTTATCTTTATGCTTCCTCTTCTTTTGGAAGAAGATTTCTCATACTTCTTAAACTGATAGTCAGTGTTGACATATTATGAAGCAGTGCGGATGTTGTAGGCATAATGATACCTGTAACTCCAAGTGCGATCAGACCGCCGTTTATACCAATAATAGTTCTGTAATTATTATGGATACGCTTTATCAGCGCTGTGCTCAGTCTCTTTAACGTAACAATCTCATGGAGATTATCTGCAGAAATTGTAACATCTGCAATCTCACGTGCAATAGCTGCGCCATCACTGATAGCAATTCCCACACTTGCAGAAGAAAGTGCCAGTGAATCATTGATCCCATCACCGATCATAATAACTTTATGCCCCAGTTCTTTTTCTTTCTCTACAAAAGATGCCTTATCTTCCGGCAGAACTTCGGAGTAATATTCATCTACTCCTACACGTTTCGCAATAGCTGCTGCTGTACGTTCACTGTCACCGGTCATCATTACGACTTTTGTAATGCCGGCTTCTTTTAATTCACGTACTGCATCTGCAGCCTCTTCACGAAGCGGATCCTCTACACAGATAACTGCTGCAAGTTTTCCTTCAATTGCAAGATACAGGTGAGAACATTCTAATGGCAGGTGTTCAAATCTGCCTTCCATTCCTTCCGGAATTACACACTTTTCATCTTCCATTACGAAATGCCAGCTTCCGATCACTGCCTTTTTGCCTTCAATAGTTGTAGAAATACCATGAGCTACGATATATTCTACTTTTGAATGCATTTCCTCATGAACAAGATGTTTCTCTTTGGCTGCATTGACAACTGCTCTTGCCAGGGAATGAGGGAAATGTTCCTCCATACATGCTGCAATACGCAGAAGCTCATCTGAACTCAGCTCTTCACTGAAAGATACCACATATGAAACTACAGGCTTTGCTTTTGTAAGTGTACCCGTCTTGTCAAATACAATAGTCGTGGCATCAGCCATTGCTTCCATATATTTACCACCCTTTACAGTAATACTGTGAGTACTTGCCTCACGTATAGCGGATAATACGGAAACAGGCATGGCAAGCTTCAGTGCGCAGGAGAAATCTACCATAAGTACCGCAAGAGTTTTCGTCATGTTTCTGGTAAGCAGATAAGTTATCCCTGTACCTGCAAGAGTGTATGGTACAAGTCTGTCTGCAAGATGTTCTGCATTACTTTCCACAGAGGATTTCAGCTTCTCAGAATCCTCAATCATGTTGACGATTTTCTCATAGCGGCTGGCACCTACTGCTCCTTTAACCTTAACAGTGAGTTCGCCCTCTTCCAGAACAGTTCCTGCATAGGCAAAACTGCCTTCTGCTTTACGTACAGGCGCAGATTCACCTGTCAGAGAAGTCTGGTTGACCATTGCCTCTCCTGCTGTAACATTTCCGTCAAATGGAATCACATTGCCCATATGTACGCGTATCAGATCACCTGCTTTAACAGAAGAAGCAGATATAAGAACCTCCTGTCCGTCTTCGTTTACAAACCATACTTTCTCTGCATTGATAGACATGCTTCTTGCAAGGTCATTGACGGATTTCTTATGTGTCCATTCCTCAAGGATCTCACCAATTCCAAGCAGGAACATGGTGGAACCTGCAGTATTGAAGTCACCGCGGAGCATAGATACACCGATTGCTGCTGCATCCAGAACAGGTACCTCCAGTTTGCCCTTCATCAGAGTACGTACACCATGATAAATGTATTTCACTGATTTTACTGTAGTGATCGCTACACGTACCGGGTATGGCAGAAACATTTTATTTAATGTACGCATTACCACAGAGTTGATCAGTTTTTCTTTATAGGTTTCATTTAATTCACGTCCGGAATTCTCAAGTGCTGATTCAGATACCTGAGCAGTTTCATAGGAAAATCTGCTCAGTAAACGAATCAGCCCATCTCTGCTGCCGGTATAGACAACAGCGACATCCTGAGTTCTTACATAAACCGATGCCTTGCTGATATTTGCCTCTTTCTCCAGATAACACTGCAGAATATCCGCCTGTCTGTAGGTCATGTGTTTCTGGGCAAGGTGGATACGAATTCGTCCTTTTATTTCATGCTTAATAGCAAATTTCATTATTCCTCGCTGCCTTCTTCTGTTTCTTCTGTCTCTTCTTTGAAATCTGTTGTCTCTTCTGTTTCTTCAGCTGTATCTTCTACCACTTCCTCAGCTGCTGCTCTGTCTTCATTGATCTGCTGTGCTTCTGCATAAATATCCTCAGCATTCTCCTGAATTGTGGAAGCTGTTTTCATTACACATGCCTTTGCACGTAAAACGGCTGCTGTGCAGTTTGTGTATAATTTCTTTGCATCTTTACTTGTAAGAATCTTGATACCTGCTGTACCGAAAGCTACTCCTGCTGCAAAGATTCCTGTTTTTTTACCGTCAAATTTGATCATTGATGTATCCTCCTGTTGTGATTTTTAATTTATTGTAACCACTCAGCACCCTTTCGGTGCTGAACAGTTATGAACTGTTTTAGATAAATATGATGGGCAAACACATTATTGCGACATCAGCTTATTTATATTTCATGTATTATACAGCCAAAATTTCTGTATTTCTATTTTTTCTTCTTGTTGAGAAATATTCTCATTTCAGACATGTTAAGAAGGTTACCGGAAACCGTATTGCCAAAAGAGAGTAAAAAACTGAAGAAATATAAGAAAGCCACCGGAAATTATACTCTTCAGTATTTCCCGGCGGTCATCAGTTCGTTCTCTATCTAAATTTTTACTTGTTTTCAATGTTTAAAATCACAGGAATTTACGAACATCCGCTCAATTTCCTGTTTGTCAATGTATCCACAGGCCTTCAGTCCTGTCAGAACTACATTGTTAAAACTGTCTTTTGATAATTTCTGGACTGTATTATCATCCAACTCGATGGTGCATACACTTTCATCTTTACAATCCGGATTTCTCACGATTTTATACATATTTCTTCTGCTGATCGCACCAATTTCTTCCAAAAGGTTTACCATACGGTACACCGTAGCTGATCCGATGCCCGGATCCAGACAGGATGCATTGTAATAGATTTCTTTACAGCAGGAACACTCATTTTCAAGAATGACTTCCAACAGCATTCTTCTCTGTTTGGTAATCCTGCATCCTCGCTTCTTTAATTCCTGGATTACAACATCTTTCTGCATTCGGGTTCTCTGGTAATTGGGCTCCTCACAGTTTTCCTGTCTCTGTAATGCTGCTGCTCCCAAAATCACATCATCCTTCCGCTTGTTAATTTCTGTTTCCTGACATATGGCTGCTGTTTGGCATCAGGTTTCAGTAATATGCCTGATTCTCAATGGCACCCTCTGCAGTGGCTGCAGTCTCCGCCACATGATGACTTGCCGCTTTTTTTGTCTCTGACGATTCCTCTTATGATCAGTCCGACAATTAAAATCAAAATTGCTCCTACAATCAATGTTCCCATAAATGACACCTCCTGCTTTATATTATTATCATACACATATAATCACTATACTGCAATCTGATAATCAGCAGTCCACTAACTGTAAAGATACTGAGTGTTACTGTTCACTTCGTTCTCAGTAACACGCTCCGCGATGAAAAAGGTATGAAACAGTTGCAATTCTGTTTATCAGAACCCGCACCACCAGATGGGACGCAGGCTCTGATCTTATTACTGTTTTATCTGGCTTTTGCCATACCCTTTACATTTACATTAAGGCTGCTGCTTTCCTTATAAGGTCTGAACAGCAGATATAAAAATCCGATGATAATTGCGAATGCAACCACTGTCCAGATACCGAAACCACCGCCTGTAACCAGTGTACCGATCTGATAGATACACAGAGACACAAGATATGCAAGTCCACACTGATATCCGATTGCAAATAAAAACCATTTTGTATTGTTCATCTCTCTCTTGATCGCACCCATAGCTGCGAAGCAAGGAGCACAAAGAAGGTTGAATACCAGGAAGCCGTAAGCTGCGATCGGTGTCATGGCTGCTGCCAGGTTACCCCAGATCTCAGCACCGTTTTCTGCAACTTCTGCGAATCCATAAAGCATACCGAATGTAGCTACTACATTCTCTTTTGCGATCAGACCTGTAACAGCTGCAACTGCCATCTTCCATCCTTCGCCGGCTTTTGTCCAGCCAAGAGGTGCAAAGATCCATGCGATTGCTGTACCGATCTTAGCAAGAATACTCTCGTTAAGTTCTTCAACCATACCGAAGCTTCCGCCTTCCCATCCGAAGCTCATTAAGAACCACAGAATGATTGTTGAAAGAAGGATGATTGTTCCGGCTTTCTTAATGAAGGACCAGCCTCTTTCCCACATACTTCTTAAGATGTTGCTGACTGTTGGCCAGTGGTATGCAGGAAGCTCCATAACAAACGGAGCAGGATCACCGGCAAACATTTTTGTTTTCTTTAAGATGATACCAGAGCAGATAATTGCTGCGATACCGACAAAGTAAGAACTTGTTGCAACCCATCCGCTGTTTCCGAAGAACGCACCTGCGATCATGGCAATGATCGGAAGTTTAGCTCCGCAGGGAACGAATGTAGTTGTCATGATTGTCATCTTTCTGTCACGGTCATTCTCGATCGTACGGGAAGCCATAACACCGGGAACACCACATCCACTGCCGATAAGCATTGGAATGAAGGATTTACCTGAAAGACCGAATTTACGGAAAATTCTGTCCATGATAAATGCTACACGAGCCATGTAACCACAGGACTCAAGGAATGCAAGGAATGCAAACAGTACAAGCATCTGAGGTACGAAACCGAGAACAGCTCCCACACCGGCTACAATACCGTCAAGGATCAGTCCCTGTAACCATGCTGCACAGCCAATCGCATTCAGTCCGGATTCAATTGCCGGAGGAATGATCTCACCAAACAGAACATCGTTTGTCCAGTCAGTTACGAAAGCACCAACTGTAGTTACAGATACAAAATATACAATAAACATTACAACTGCAAAAATCGGCAGTGCCAGCCATCTGTTGGTAACAATACGGTCAATCTTATCAGATGTGGAAAGCTTATCTTTTCTTGCCTTAGTCACACACTGACCAATGATAGAAGAAATATAAACATATCTCTCATTTGTGATAATACTTTCTGTATCGTCGTCAAACTCATCTTCCATTTCTTTGATCTCGGCAGATACATTTACGGATGTATTCATCTGCTCAATAATCTTGTCATCTCTTTCAAGAAGCTTGATTGCGAAGAATCTCTTCTGTTCTTCCGGTACCACACCGGTCAGTTTATTCTCAACTGCTCCGATGATTTCTTCTGCTTTATCACAGAATTCATGGACAGGTGTTATTTTCTTATGGCTCTGGGCAATAGAAACTGCCTTATTTGCAGCTTCTGTGATTCCAGTTCCTTTCAGCGCGGAAATAGTAACAACTTCACAGCCAAGTTTCTTTTTCAGTTTATCAATATGTATTGTATCGCCATTTTTCTTAACGATATCCATCATGTTGACTGCCATGATGACCGGAATCCCAAGTTCCAGAATCTGTGTTGTAAGATACAGGTTACGTTCAATATTGGTACCATCAACGATATTGATGATCGCATCCGGTTTTTCCTGAAGAATGTAATTTCTTGCAACTACCTCTTCAAGTGTATATGGTGATAAAGAATAAATACCAGGTAAGTCAGTGAGAACAACATCTTTGTGTCCTTTCAGCTTACCCTCTTTTTTCTCGACAGTTACACCTGGCCAGTTACCTACAAACTGATTTGAGCCGGTCAGTGAATTGAACAATGTCGTTTTACCGCAGTTCGGATTACCTGCGAGTGCAATTTTTACTGACATAATCTCTCTCCTCTGATTTCTTGATCGCTTTTATTTTGATCGCTTTATCCAATCTTTCTGCTGTTGATATCACCCTCAACAGCTATTAGTCATCGCTAATACTTAGTTTTTGTTAACTATTAGACAACGCTAATTGTTAGAAAAGCCTAACATGATGTCAAAAAAATTATTCCACTACAATCATTTCGGCATCTGCTTTACGTAAGGATAATTCATATCCTCTTACAGTTACTTCTACAGGATCTCCCAGAGGTGCAACTTTTCTTACATAAATTTCCACGCCTTTAGTGATTCCCATATCCATGATTCTTCTCTTGACCGGACCTTCACCGGTAAGTTTCTGGACTTTAACGGTCTCTCCAACATGAACTTCTTTTAATGTCTTCAAGTTTCTTTCCCTTCTTTCCCCGGAGCGTGTCTGAAAAATCATTTTCATAATCTATACGCCCTGGAATTTTATTTTTCTTTCAGGAAGAAATTATGGTTCAGACCATAATTTTGCTTGCCATATCTTTTCCAATGGCAACCCTGGATTCTTTAACATTAACGATCAGGCTTCCGTTAATCTCAGAAACAACTGTGACAACTCCTCCTACTACGAAGCCGAGCTCCTCAAGATGTCTCTTCACTTCTTCTTTGCCTCCGATTCTTTTGATTGTAAAAGGTTCACCGGCATTTACCATTGATAACGGCATTTCTTCATCCCTTCCTTTGCATTTATTAAGTGATAAATATTATCTTTATCATGTGGTTAGTGTATTCTAATTTCGGTTAGATGTCAATAACTTTAATGAAATTCTTAATGATAAAGTTTTTCAGTTTAAAACATCAATAATTTTTCTCATTAATTCATCACTATATTATGCAATATATACAAAAAAGTATTTATCAGCAACGTGCTTCGAGAATACCGTTGAGTGCATTTCCGCTGCTGGTATGGCAGCGCACAATATCTGTAGAAGCTCCAACCTCGTCCAGTGCGCATTTTACCATCTTATGGGATACAGTATTTGTAAAAAGTACCAGAAGATCCGGACATCCTATCTTTTTTCCGAAGTCGGCTTCCATCTGTGTAAATACTTTACATTTGCATTTATAAGATTTGCAGATTTTTTTGTACTGTCCTACCATTCTGTCATGTCCGCCTACGATTACAATACTCATGTATTATCCTCCTTTTGTTCTTTTAGATATATTAATATGGGGATTGGAAAGTATTTATCCCTTACCTGATAATCGGGCATTTGTAATGCTTTGGGTATTGTTAACTCCCTCTAACTGTAGATTAGTATAAACTAACTTCAACCACTTGTCAATATCTTCATGAAAATTTTGCGAAATTCAGCCATATTGTGAAGCAATTATTTAGTCAATCGGATATTCGCAACCTCCGCAGGAGGATTACTTGCTTTATAGGAAAGCAAAAAATACTGCTGTCCGAACTTTTATCAATGTTTCGAACAGCAGTATCTGCTATATCTCTGAATTATTATAATTTCTTACCTGTAAGCATTTCATAACCCTGAAGATATTTTCCGATTGTCTTATCTACAATATCCTGCGGAAGTGTCCAGTCATTGTCCGGATTTGCTTTCAGCCAGTCACGTGCAAACTGTTTGTCAAAGGATGGCTGGCCATGTCCCGGTTCATATCCTTCAGCAGGCCAGAAACGGGAGCTGTCCGGTGTGAGCATCTCATCACCGATCACCATGTTTCCGTCTTTATCCAGACCAAATTCAAATTTGGTATCTGCGATAATGATTCCCTTGCTTAATGCATATTCCGCACATTTCTTATAAAGTGCAATTGTATTATCACGAAGTTTTGCAGCTAGTTCCTCTCCTCTGCCCGGGAAATATTTCTCAAGGTGAGCGATGCTCTGCTCATAGGAGATATTTTCGTCATGATCGCCAATCTCAGCCTTTGTGGACGGAGTATAGATCGGCTCAGGAAGCTTGTCAGATTCCTTCAGTCCTTCCGGTAATTCAATACCGCAGACTTTACCTGTCTTCTTGTAGCTTTCCCAGCCGCTTCCTGTAATATATCCACGAACAATACATTCAATAGGCAGCATTTCAAGCTTACGGCACATCATGCTGTTTCCGTCAAATTTCTCCTGCTGGAAAAATTCAGGCATATCTTTTACATCTACAGAAATCATGTGGTTCGGCAGAATGTCTTCTGTCATGTCAAACCAGAACTTGGACATCTGAGTCAGTACAGTTCCCTTCTTGGTTACCTGATTGTTCAGAATAACATCAAAGCAGCTGATGCGGTCTGTCGCAACCATGATCAGGCTGTCACCGTTGTCATAAATCTCACGTACTTTACCTTCTTTGATTGGTTTCATTTCCTGCATTTTTTCGCACCTCAATATTCGTTATGTAATTTGTAAAACTCCAAAATCATCGGCCTTTGCCGAAATTACTGTATTACCGTACCACTATCTCTGTAAGATTGTCAATACACTGAATTTTATTTAGCTTTGCTGATAAAATGTAAGCAAATATGAATTCCATTTCATATCCTGAAATGGCTTTATTCATCCTTTGCCCATCCGTAAGAATATTTCACGGCCTTATTCCATCCTTTGATCTTTTGCTCTCTTGTTTCTTCAGTGATAGACGGGTAGAATTTCTGGTCAATGGACCAATTGTTGCGCACTTCTTCTTTACTGCTCCAGTAGCCTACTGCCAGACCTGCCAGATAAGCAGCCCCCATTGCAGTTGTCTCAACACAGCATGGACGGTTGACCGGTGCATTGATAATATCTGCCTGTGTCTGCATCAGGAAATTGTTGGCACTGGCTCCGCCATCAACTTTTAATGCTGCCAGATTAATGCCTGAATCTGCTTTCATGGCATTTAGTACGTCATTTACCTGATAGGCAATAGATTCCAGCGTTGCGCGGATAATATGATATTTGTTCACACCGCGGGTAATTCCTACGATCGTACCTCTCGCATACTGATCCCAGTGGGGAGCTCCCAGTCCTGTAAAGGCCGGCACAACATAACATCCATGTGTATCTGATACTTTATTTGCCATATACTCGGAATCTTCAGAGGAATCAATTACCTTTAATTCATCTCGCAGCCACTGGATAGCTGCACCTGCAACAAAAATTGATCCTTCCAGTGCATAGGTTACCTTTCCGTCCAGTCCCCACGCAATCGTAGTAACCAGTCCGTTCTTTGAAAAGACAGGTTTCTCTCCTGTATTCATCAGAAGGAAACATCCTGTGCCATAAGTATTTTTCGCCTCTCCGGCATTAAAGCAGGTCTGGCCAAACAAAGCAGCCTGCTGATCACCTGCTGCACCTGCAATAGGGATAGCACCGCCAAGGACTGTCGGATCTGCTTTTCCGTAAATACAGCTGGATGGCATTGGTTTGGGAAGCATGGACTTTGGAATGTCAAGTTCATTCAGGATTTCCTGATCCCACTGTAAAGTATTGATATTAAAAAGCATGGTTCTGGATGCATTAGAATAATCTGTAACATGGACTCTGCCCTTTGTCAGTTTCCAGATCAGCCAGGTTTCCACAGTTCCAAACAAAAGCTGCCCTTTCTGCGCTTTCTCTCTGGCTCCTTCTACATTGTCCAGAATCCACTTTATTTTTGTCGCAGAGAAATAAGCATCGACCACAAGCCCTGTTTTCTCCCTGAATTTCTCAGTCAGTCCTCTGGCTTTCAGCGAGTCGCAGTATTCCGATGTTCTGCGGCACTGCCATACGATTGCATGATAGACAGGTACGCCGGTATTTTTATCCCATACGATAGCAGTTTCTCTCTGGTTTGTGATTCCGATCGCAGCGATCTTTGAAGCATCTGCTCCGATCTTGGTCATTGCCTCTACTGCCACACCCAGCATACTGGCCCATATCTCATCTGCATCATGTTCTACCCAGCCCGGTTTCGGGAAATACTGGGTAAATTCTCTCTGTGCAACACTTAAACGTTCTCCCTTTTCATTAAACAGGATACAGCGGTTGCTGGTCGTCCCGGCATCCAGTGCCATAATATATTTTCCCATAAAAGATTTCCTCCGTTCTCTTTCATTATTATAACCATACCACAAACATCTGAAGGTTGCTATTCTTTTTTATTCATGTTATGATGCAGACAAAACGAAACGTTACTGTTCACTCCGTTCACAGTAACATAGTGGTGTGTAAACAGTAACACAAACCTTACTGCTATTATAGAAAGATGGAGTACAATATTTTGAAGAAAAAAGAATTTATTTTTATAGGTGGTATCCTTATTCTTGCACTGGCGATGTGGGGAGAAATGTCTCTTATAAATAAGGGCAGTCATGGTTCCATCCGCATTACTGTAGACGGAGAAGAATATGGAACTTATTCTCTGGAAAGGGATCAGACGATTAAAATCAACGATACAAATGTCTGTGAGATCAAAGACGGTCAGGCACGTATGATCTCTGCACAATGCCCCGATCATCTGTGTATGAAACAGAAGGCAATCGACGAAAAAGGAGGCACCATCGTATGCCTCCCTAATAAAGTCGTTATTGAAGGGGAAAAAAGTACTGACAGTAAAAAAACTGACGAACCGGTAATTGACGCAGTAACCTGAGCTCTCCGTTGCCTGTAACTGAATAACTGTTTCACAGTTCGGCTAAAAAGCAAAATTAAAAGGAACCATATTATACGGCAGCTATATGATGATACACACCAGCCCGCCCTTACTGTCATTGACAATTTTCTGCATGGTATCCTGAAGCTTTACCTGGCTTTCTTCGCTGATAGCTGCAATCTTGCTTCGAATGCCATCCTGTACCAGCTGCTCAATGGATTTACCGAAAATATTAGTCTCCCAGATACTCTCCCCCCTCTGGCTGCCTTCGTCAATATACTGGATCAGATCCTTTGCCTGCTGTTCTGTTCCTACTATGGGAGCAATTTCAGTTTCTATATTTGCCTTTATCATATGGATAGACGGACTCTTTGACTTTATCTTTACTCCATATTTATTCCCCTGTCGGATCACTTCAGGCTGTGCGATCTCAATCTCATCCAGATTCGGGACAACCACACCATAACCGGTTCCACGCACTGCTTCCAGTGCAGCCTGCACTTTTACATATTCCTCTTTCATATGTACCAGTTCCTGCATTGTATGGATCAGTTCATATTCACTCTCCATTTCGATTCCACTCATCTGACTGAGCATCCTGTAATAATATTCTTCCTTTATGCGTATTCTTACCTTTACTGTTCCGTCGGATAAGCCTACATCTTCCAGAAGGGAATCCTGTACATAAGGTCCGGATAATTTTACAGATTCCTTTGTGATATCACGTATATGCTGCATACTTTTCATTTTATCCCTGATCTGTGAAAGGATCTGCTGTTTTAATTCATGCTCCAGGGGAAGCATTTCTACCCAGCGCGGAATAAAAAACTGAATCTGACTGACAGGAAATTCATATAAAACCTTCTCCAGAATCCTGGCAATATCTTCTTTTCTCAATTGGTCACAGTTTACTGTCAGAGCAGTTACCTTATATTTCTGTTGAATTTCTTCCGCTGTTTTCAGAGCCGCATCTTTATATGGCATCTGCGAATTTACCAGCACGATAAATGGTTTCTGCTGTTTTTTCAGTTCCTGAATAGTCTTCTCTTCTGCCTCCGGAAAATTGTCTCTGGGAAGTTCACCAAAACTTCCGTCAGTTGTGACCACAATACCTATTGTGGAATGCTCCTGAATTACTTTCTGTGTTCCGATGCGTGCGGCCTCGCGAAATGGGATTGCCTGCTCAAACCAGGGAGTTTTTACCATTCGTTCTTTCCCGTCCTCCGTCTGCCCGGATGCACCCTTTACCAGAAAACCCACACTGTCTATCAGGCGGATCTTTACCTGCTGATCTTCTCCGAGAGTGATGGGAACTGCTTCTTTGGGAATAAATTTTGTTTCTGCTGTGGTGATGATTTTGCCTGATCCGCTTAAAGGAAGCTGATCTCTGATCTCTGCCTGCTTTGTATCTGACATCTGCGGCAATGCAACAAGTTCCATGAATCTGCGGATAAATGTAGATTTTCCTGTGCGGACAGGTCCTACGACCCCTATGTATATATCTCCCCCTGTACGGGCCTGGATATCACGATACACCTGAAAATTTTCCATAAAAATAGCCCCCTTGCATATTTACACATAACCTTCATGTATTGTTATAAAATATGCAAGGAAACTTTAAAATATTCTATTTATCATTTGGACATATTGTTACTGTTCACACACCACTATCCCGAGACATACAAGCCAAAATTCCATTGCCGCAGGCAATCTGGAATGAATTTTGGCTACGTTACTGCGAACGGAGTGAACAGTAATGACATATTCTTTCTGTCAGGTATCACAGATGTTCCTTAATAGGAATCATTGTGAAGCAGATGATGCTCTTTGCCTTTCAGAAGTCCGTTGTAAAGTTCCAGAACTAACGGGTTTTCATCGGATTTCTTAATGATAGTTGTATTATCTGCATTATACAGGCCTTTAGCTCTCAGAGCTTTGGTTCTGTCGCCGGATCTTGTCGGCTGTCCGCCACCCATGATACATCCGCGGCGGCATGCCATGATCTCGATCAGATGATATTCTTTCTCACCATTCTTAACCTGTTCCATAACGGTTCTTGCATTTGCAAGGCCGCTGGCAACACAGATATTAAGGTTCATTCCTTCATAAGAAACTGTAAATTCCTTGATTCCCTCATCTCCACGAACACCGCATTCTGCGATCTCATGCATGGTTTCTTTGCTGTGATCCGGAGTCAGGCGGCGGAGAACTGCTTCTGTAACACCTCCTGTAACACCGAAGATAACACCACCACCGGAGCCGAAGCCAAACGGCATATCACAGGCTTCCGGATCAAGAGTTGCAAAGTCAAGACCAAAGTTATCGATCATGCGGAGCAGCTCTGTAGTTGTAATAACGATATCTGTATCCTGTTCACCGTCTGTGAAGCTGTTCGGACGAACTGCTTCTGCCTTCTTGGCTGTACATGGCATAATAGAGATCATAACTGTTTTCTTGCCGCCGGCATGTTCCGGATCGCGGAAGTACTCTTTGATTACTGCTGAGAGCATTCCCTGTGGAGAACGGCAGGTAGAAAGATTCGGAATATACTCCTTGTACTGGTCTGTGATAAACTTCACCCATGCAGGACAGCAGGAAGTAAGAAGCGGAAGTTTCTCACCCTTCTTAATTCTGTCAAGGAACTCGGCACTCTCTTCCATAATAGTAAGGTCAGCACTGAATGAAGTATCATAAACTTCATCGAATCCCATTCTGTGGAGAGCATTGACAATCTTACCCATAACACTCTTGCCTTTGGTCAGTCCATAATGATCACCTACTGCGACACGTACTGCAGGAGCAATCTGAGCAACTACACGTATATTCGGATCAGCAAGTGCTTCCCATGCCTCGTCCATATGTGTCTTGATCGCAATCGCACCTGTTGGGCAATATACACGACACTGACCACAGTTTACACATTCTGTCTCTGCAATTTTTTTGTTAAATGCAGGCATTACCATGGCCTCAGTTCCCCGGAACGCAAATCCTAAAGCTCCGATTCCCTGAAGTTCTTCGCAGGCACGTACGCAGTCACCACACAGAATACATTTGTTTGGATCACGAACCAGAGAAGGAGAACTTGTATCCAACTCATGATATTCCCTGGTATTTTTGAAACGGATTGTCTGTACGCCCAGCCTGTGTGCCAGTTCCTGAAGGACACACTCACCACTCTTAACACAGGTTGTACAGTCACGACAATGTGCTGCAAGCAATAATTCTACAATTAGTTTTCTGTATTTCTTGACTCTTCCGGAATTGGTATAGATCACCATTCCATCTCTTGGCTGTTCAGAACATGAGGCAAATGTTTTTCCCCTCTCGTCTTCAACTGTACATAAACGACAGGCACCAAAAGTGGATACCTCTGAGTGGTAGCACAGTGTCGGAATATTGATCCCTGCCTTGCGGATGACAGACAGGACATTTTTTTCATCGGTAAATTCTACCTTTCTACCGTCAATTATCATATGGCCCATAGTGTATCCTCCCTTCTATGCTTCCACATATACTGCATCAAAGTTACAGTTGTCCTTACATGCACCGCATTTGATACAGATGTCGTTATCAATGTGATATGGATGTTTGATCTTACCTGAGATTGCACCTGCCGGACAGTTCTTTGCACATTTACCGCAGCCGATACAGAACTCAGGGTTGATGTGGAACTGACGAAGAGCAGTACATACTTTTGCACGGCATTTCTTATCGCGGATATGTTCCTCATATTCATCGCGGAAGCGTTTAAGAGTACTGATAACAGGAAGAGGTGCACTCTTGCCAAGTCCGCACAGAGCCATGTTCTGAACCATATTTGCAAGCTCTTCCAGCTCATCCAGATCGGACATCTCACCCTTGCCATCTACGATCCTCTCCAGGATCTCCAGCATACGTTTGGTACCCTCACGGCACGGTACACATTTACCGCAGCTCTCACGCTGGGTGAAGTTCATAAAGAATCTGGCAACCTCAACCATACAGGTATTCTCGTCCATAACTACCAGACCACCAGATCCCATAATCGCATCTAATTTTTTGACAGAATCAAAATCAAGAGGTGCATCCAGCTGGTCAAGGATCAGACATCCGCCGGACGGACCGCCGATCTGGACACCTTTAAATGCGGCGCCACTCTTTAAGCCACCACCGATATCATAGATAATGTGGCGGAGTGTGGTTCCCATAGGAACCTCTATCAGACCGGTATTCTCGATAGAACCGGTCAGTGAGAAGGTTTTAGTTCCGGGGCTTCCCTCTGTACCGATGGTGCGGAACCAGTCTGCTCCCTGAAGAATGATCTTCGGTACATTGGCATAAGTTTCTACGTTATTAAGAACTGTAGGTTTACCCCACAGACCTTTTTCTACTGTACGGGGCGGTTTTACACGAGGCATACCTCTGTTACCCTCGATAGATGCGGTAAGTGCCGAACCTTCTCCACATACGAAAGCTCCGGCACCTCTGTTGATATGTAAATGGAAGTTTACACCGGAATTTAAAATATTATCACCTAACAGGCCATATTTTTCTGCCTGTTCAATCGCCATCCTAAGTCTCTTTACAGAAAGAGGATACTCTGCACGGACATAAATATATCCATTCTCCGCACCGACTGCGTAGGCTGCAATAGTCATACCTTCGATCATCTTATATGGATCACCTTCCATGACGGAACCATCCATAAATGCACCGGGATCCCCCTCATCACCATTACATACAACATAGCGGGTTTTCTCTGCCTGACGTGCAACCTGAGACCATTTCTTACCTGCCGGGAATCCTGCACCGCCACGACCGCGAAGCCCGGATTTAGTTACTTCATCAATAACTTCCTGCGGGGACATGCTTCCCATCACTTTTGCAAGGGCCTGATAGCCTCCCACAGCAATATACTCTTCAATAGATTCCGCATCAATTTTTCCGCAATTTTCAAGGACGATACGTGTTTGTTGATTTAAAAAAGGAATATCATCAGGATGTGGACAGACTGTATTATTATCACGATAAAACAGTCTCTCTACAGGTTTCCCTTCCAATATAGTTCTCTCCACAATTTCCTTACAGTCTTCCGGCTGTACGTGAACATACTGATAATCATATGGTTCAATTCTCATCAGAGGTCCAAGTTCACATAAGCCCTGGCACCCTGTCTTGATCACGCCTACATGAGGCACATCCTTCTGCATTTCAACTGTTACTCCATCAATTCTCTCACAGAGTATTGACATCTCTTCATAAATCTTCTGCGCTCCGGATGCGATACATCCGGTACCTGAACAGACAAGAACGCGGCAGGTATAAGATTTAATCTGCTCATTTACTTCAGCCTGCTTATTTAACAGGTCTTCTTTACTCTTAATACTCATACGCACTCTCCTCTCAGTTTATTCAAAAGTTCTACAGCTTTCTCAGGAGTCATCTTCGGATGTACTTCATCATTGACAGTCAGTGTGGGGGCAAGTCCGCATGCACCCAGACAGGATACTGTTTCTACGGTAAAAAGCATGTCATCTGTAGTGTGCTTCTTGTTGCTCAGTCCAAGTTCCTTCATCAAAGCCTCTTTTACAGGCATGGATTTTCTCACATGACAGGCTGTTCCGTCACACACTTTAATGACATATTTCCCTTTCGGCTCAAAAGAAAAATTCTCATAGAATGTGGCTACACTGTAGGCCTTGGCTTCTTTTACTCCGATTTCTTTCGCTACATAAGTCAGCAATTCTCCCGGCAGGTAACGATATTCCGCCTGAATATCCTGCATGATCGGAATCAGCGATGCTGCTGTACGTCCGTAGTGCTCGATGATCTCATCCGCTTTTCTGTAATAAGACTGGTCTAACATTCGGTTCCCTCCTTAAATAGTAATTTTGATACATCGGTTTTAATATAGTACCGATATATCGATTCCCACGCAGCTTTAGTTATTTTCAACATATGTGCTGTTGATATTATACATTATATAGTTGTTTTGCACAATATCATTTTTGAAATTTTCTGAAATTAATTTATAACAATTTGTTATAGATGTATAGTATTCATAAATGTATACAAATGAAAAGCAATTTCTTTAACAGGGTTGTTAATTTAATAGCAATACTGAAACAAAAAAGATCATTGAAAAGAATATCCTATTCCTCTCAATGATCTTTCTGAAAATGGCCATATTTATTTATATTCATGTTCCTCATGGAAATGTTTGTATTTTTCTACAAACATCAGCAGGAAACTGATCATAAGGAATCCACAGGATACCCAGATCATTCTGGTTCCGTAACATATGGACAGGTTGCCTCCAATGCCGGCACCCAGTGCAAACATAAAGATGATTCCAAAGTAATACATTGCCTGTTCCAGCTGTTTGGACTTTCTCTCACGAAAATAAACGGACAATGCTGCGGTACCGCTGCGCAGGTTTCCGATACACATAGTACTTGCATAGGAATATCCGTTTACCTTGCGGAAGGACTGTACCTGCATTGCACAGGCGAAGGATGCCATGGCATTTGCCAGCATATTGTATTCGGTTGGCAGGAAACCTACTGTAAATAAGATCAGGATTTCTGCCAGCAGAACACCCTGCCGCCAGTGGAGCTTCTGCGCATATTTATAATTTGCCTGTATTTTCTCTGCAACCCACACCCCTAATGCAAAGGATATGATAGGAAAGAAATATCCCAGTCCTGCAGTCACTTCCCCTGCCATAAAATGTTGGCTCATAAGAACGACGTTTCCTGTCTGTGCATTACAGAATACTTCGTTTCTTGCATTATATGTATAAGCGTCCTGAAAACCTCCTGACAGTGCCAGGAATGCACTGTTTAAAAAGGCTTCCGACATTTGTATTTCGTGTTGATTATGATCTTTCATGATTTTCCCCGTTCAAGTTTATTTGCAGTTATCTCCTGTACGAATAACTGCCTTTATTCTTTTACCGTCTTTCTCAAACATTCGAAATCCGCTGATTTACTGCGTAAATCGCTGCTTTCTCATGTTTGGCGGGTCCCTGACCCTGATTATCATGTTATACGTTTATAGGTCAAATGTAAAAGATATAATTCATATTATTGTATATATGATTTTTATATATTGGATACAATATATATATAATTTTGGCTATATAAAGCAACTTCCATATACTGTATGTCTACAGCATATGGAAGTTATTTTTTATGTATCTGCAGAATTACTTATCTCCGTGTTCTTTGAGATATTCTGCTTTTCCCATCTCGTACAGATTATTACCTTCTGAGTCAATGATGACTACAAGAGGCATATCCTCTACATATAATTTACGAAGTGCTTCTGCTCCCAGATCTTCATATGCGATCAGTTCAGCCTTTTTGATGCATTTTGCAAGAAGCGCACCTGCACCGCCGATAGCTCCGAAGTATACACCATCATATTTCTTCATGGCATCTACTACTTCCGGAAGGCGGGCACCTTTTCCAATCATTCCTCTTGCTCCCACAGACATCATTGTGGGTGCATAGGCATCCATACGTCCGCTGGTTGTAGGACCTGCAGAGCCGATGACTGCGCCTGGTTTTGCAGGAGTTGGTCCTACATAGTAGATGGTTGCATCTGTAGGATCAAATGGAATTTTCTCACCTTTTGCAAGGGCCTCACACATTCTCTTGTGTCCTGCATCACGTGATGTATAAATAGTACCTGTTAATAATACCTGATCACCTGCATGGAGAGTTCTTGCCAGCTCTCTAGTAAGTGGAAGTGTAATTTTCTTTCTTTCCATCTCAGATCACCTCCGATTTATGGCGGGTTACATGGCAGTTGATATTAACTGCACATGGCATACCTGCAATATGAGTCGGCATTGTTTCGATATTCAGGCCGATGGCTGTTGTCTTTCCGCCAAATCCCTGAGGTCCGATTCCAAGCTTGTTTACTTTTTCCAGCATTTCTTTCTCAAGATCAGCATAGAACGGATCCGGGTTCTGAGTATCCAGAGGTCTCATCAGCGCTTTCTTTGCAAGAAGTGCACATTTGTCAAAGGTTCCTCCGATACCAACTCCGACTACCATTGGCGGACATGGGTTGGGGCCTGCGGTCTCTACTACTTCAAGGATGAAATCCTTGATTCCCTGTAATCCTGCAGATGGTTTGAACATACGGATCTGGCTCATGTTCTCACTTCCGAAGCCTTTGGGGCCTACTGTGATCTTTACCTGATCTCCGGGAACGATTTCTGTGTAGATCATAGCCGGTGTATTGTCACCTGTGTTTCCGCGGCGAACCGGATCCTTTACTACAGATTTTCTTAAATATCCCTTATCATATCCACGACGTACACCTTCATTGATGGCATCGTTCAGATTTCCCCCGACAAAATGTACATCCTGTCCGATTTCAAGGAATACACATGCCATTCCTGTATCCTGGCAGATCGGCACATTCTCATTATCTGCAATATCAAAATTCTCAATAATGTTGTCAAGGACACCCTTGGCAATCTCTCCGTCTTCGCATGCGCGGCATGTTTTGATGGCGCATTTTACGTCTTCCGGAAGATGTTCATTTGCTTCGATACAGAGTTTTTCGATGACATCTGTAAGTCTGCTTACTTCTACTTCACGCATTCTGGTAAGCTCCCTTCTCTATTTTTGGATATATAGTCAAGCGGATATTCGCAATCCGCTTCGCTACGCAGCTCTACACCGAATAACTTCTTCGCAGTTTGTCAGAAGGAGCTTGCGCTCCTCCTGATACAAGCAAGTCCCCACCCACTGCTTATTGCTTTTCGCAATTGAAGCAGGGGACTTACTTGATTCGGTTAAGCAATGACATATTCCCTTTTTCATTATATCAAAGGTTTCCGGTAACGGCAATTTCCCGGCACCGATACCGGAACATTTTTATCGTATACTGGTTACAGTAACTTTTATATTCTGATTGTCTGACCTTTTATCAGCGCTGCTCGTGACGGGCATATTTTGGAAGCAGTAATGGAGATACTTTGTCAGTATGTAAATCTGCTTTGTCCAGTTCATCTGCATATTTGTAGATATGATCCAGGTTCATTTCACCAAGCTCTACATTCTTGCATTTTGCAGCTGCTTTTTTACCTGCATTTCTTCCGAATACGATAACATCCAGAAGAGAGTTACCCATCAGTCTGTTTCTTCCGTGGATTCCGCCTGCCGCTTCGCCTGCAACTAAAAGGTTCGGAAGTTCTTTTGTAAATCCGTCACCGTCAATCTCAAGACCACCGTTCTGATAGTGCAGTGTAGGATAAATAACGATCGGAACTTTTCTCATATCAATACCATAGTTCATGTACATACGGAACATAGCCGGAATTCTCTTTTCGATAGTTCCCTCACCACCAAGGATTTCGATCATCGGAGTGTCAAGCCATACACCTTTCAGTCCTCCCGGAACTTCTACGCCGCGGCCTTCTTCACATTCACGGATAACACCGGAAGCATTTACGTCACGGGTTTCAAGCGGATGGATATATGCTTCTCCGTTTGCATTGACAAGCTGTGCGCCAACGGAACGAACCTTTTCTGTTACCAGAGCACCCATGATCTGGGAAGGATAGATGGCTCCTGTTGGATGGTACTGGATAGAATCCTGATAAAGAAGGGAAGCACCTGCTCTGTATCCAAGTACAAGTCCGTCTGCAGTTGCACCGTAGTGATTAGATGTCGGAAATCCCTGATAATGCATTCTTCCTGCACCGCCTGTTGCGATTACAACTGTTTTTGCTCTTGCTACAGAATAATCTCCTGTTTCCATATTAAGGAGAACTGCACCTGCAACCTGTCCTTTTTCATCCTTGAGAAGTTCAACAGCTGAAGTAAATTCAACTACCGGAATACCAAGGTTGATCACTTCGTCTCTGATGGTACGCATGATCTCAGATCCAGAATAATCCTTTGCAGCATGCATTCTCTTTCTGGAAGTACCGCCGCCGTGTGTGGTAATCATGGTTCCGTCTTCCGCTTTATCAAATTCAACACCAAGGTCATTGAGCCATTTGATGGCATCCGGAGCTTCCATTACCAGTCTCTTTACCAGTTCCGGCTTTGCTGCAAAATGTCCGCCGCCGAAGCAGTCCAGATAATGCTGTACTGGAGAATCATTCTCTTTGTCTGCAGCCTGGATACCGCCCTCTGCCATCATTGTGTTGGCATCACCGATACGAAGCTTTGTAACGATCATAACGTCTGCACCTGCATTGTGTGCTTCAATAGCACAGGAAGAACCTGCACCGCCACCGCCGATCACAAGTACATCTACGTCATAATCAATTTTTGTAAGGTCAATTTTTTCGTTGATCAGACGACTTGTTGAATGGAGCATCTCTGCCAGTTCCAGAGGAGCTTTCTGTCCTTTGTTTGGTCCGACTTTGATCTCTGCAAATGCGTCCGGATTATAATCCGGATGGAATTTCTGAAGAAGAGCGTCTTTTTCATCTGCTGTCAGACGTCTTGGCTCTGTTGCCATACGCTCTGCTCTTGTAGCCTCTACCTTTTTGATGGATTCCATCATATTTTCTGGATATGGTGCATACATATTTTTACGCCCTCCTTATTTCTCAATGTCTCTGTTGTTATAAAGTTCCTGCATCTCTGTGATAGGTTTCTGCATGATCTGCTCGATCAGATCATCAAATTTACCTTCGTGAATCTCTTCCACACGGTTTTCAAGATGTTCGCTCTTAGGTGCAATATATTTACCAGTGAGACGTCTTGCCAGAAGACCTACCATCGGGTGAGAAATGCCGGCCGGGCATCTTACAGAACAGCATCCGCAGCTTACGCAGTCAAAAGATTCTTCTGCGCATTTTTCCAGTTCACCTCTCTGCGCATATGCAATGTACTGCATTACATTTAAGTCCTGAGTACATGCTTTTGTACAGGCATTACATCCGATACAGCTGTAGATTTCCGGATAAAGCTCCATCATTACCTGCTGATTTGGCTGAAGTTCTTCAATATTATAGGTTCTCTTGTCTGTAGGGAAGAATGGGATGCTTGCTACATACATTCCTTCTTCTACCTTTGTCTGACAGGCAAGACAGGTTTTCAGTTCGTTCTGACCTTTGATTCTGTAGATGGTTGCACAGGCTCCGCAGAATCCGTGTCTGCATCCGCAGCCTCTCTTCAATGTATAACCGGCATATTCCATGGCAGTCATAATTGTAAGTTCTGCAGGTACACTGTATTTCTTACCGAAAAAATATACGTTTACCATATTGTTTTCCATTTGAGATTACCAGTCCTTTCTATTATATCATCTATCGTCCGCAGTACATACATGCTCGAGTCTGTATGCACTGCTCATTGCTTATCAATATTCTGCAGGTAATTCGTCGATTTCGTCGCAGCGGAATACCGGGCCGTCTTTGCAGACGTATTTGGAGCCGATATTGCAACGGCCGCATTTACCTACGCCGCATTTCATACGAAGCTCCAGAGTTGTATAAACCTGTTCTCTGGAAAAGCCCAGTTCTTCCAGTCCTGCAAGAACGAACTTGATCATGATTGGCGGTCCGCAGACAAGTGCTGTTTTGTTTGTATCGAATCCAATCTCTTTTAAATAGGAAGGAACGAATCCAACATGTCCGTCCCAGCCTTCCTGTTCGCGGTCAATTGTCAGATAAACATTGACTCCCTCTGCCTTCATCCAGACTTCCTGGATTTCTTTTAACTGTACCAGGTCATCTGCAGAACGGGAACCATAGAGGATATCTACTGTTCCATAGTCAGCACGATTATCCAGTACATAGTTGATAACAGAACGAAGTGGTGCAAGTCCGATACCACCTGCGATAAACAGAAGGTTTTTGCCCTTTAATTTATCTTCTACAGGAAAATGGTTTCCGTACGGTCCGCGGACTGTAATCTCATCTCCAACCTGAAGGCTGTGAAGATAATCAGTCAGGGAACCGCACTTTTTGATACTGAATTCCTGATATTCTTTATTTGTAGGTGAAGAAGTAATGGAAAACATACCTTCACTGACACCTGGCGCGCAGAGCATTGCGCACTGTCCTGGCATATGTTCAAAAAGCTTTCCACCTTCAGGAGCATTTACGCGGAAGGTCTTAACGTCCGGTGTCTCCTGGCGGATATCTGTGATCACACCAACCTTTGGGATCAGTGTGTCTAATGTATAGTTTTTATGGCAGGTACATTCGCTCATTATTTTTCACCTCCCTGATTTTCAAAAGCTTTGATGACTTTTACGATATTTAAGGATGACGGGCATTTCTCAACGCAACGACCACAGCCTACACAGGAGAACATTCCGTTATTGTTTACAGGATAGTAAACAAGCTTATGCATGAATCTCTGACGGAAACGCTGCATCTGACTGTTACGGTTATTTCCGTGTGCCATCATGGTAAAGTCAGAGTACATACAGGAATCCCAGCAGCGGTAACGCTGTACTCCATGTCCGGTATCATAGTCTTTAATATCATAGCACTGGCAGGTAGGACACACGAATGTACAGGTACCACATGCCAGACATGGTTTGTAAAGCTCTTCCCATACAGGAGAGTTAAAACGGTCCATGTAATCTTCCTGTCCCCATCCTTCCAGAGAAAGATTAGAATAAGGAAGTTTTTCTACGATGGCGCGGATTGCAGTTTTCTCTTCTTCTACCTTTGCTTCATCCGCATCATTAAGAAGTTCTGCAACTGCTTTTGTAAGAGCTTCGCCCTTCTCTGTAAGAGGTTTCCAGTAAAGCTCGCCTTCGATCATCCATGCTGCAACATCTGCAACAGGATCTGCACAGTCAATGCCAAATACCTTACAGAAACAGCTCTCTTCCGGTTCATGACATGCAAGTGCAACGATGGTTCCATGCTCTCTTCTTGCTGCATAGAAGGTATCTACCGGATCACTTAAAAATACGTTATCCAGAACTTTTACACCCTGTACATCGCAGGCTTTCATACCGAATACAACAAAGTTTTTCTCCTGTAATGCCTGTGGTTCGATGGTAATGTTCTTTCCTTCTTTTTCGCAGATATAAAGGTTTTCACTCTGTGGAAAGAAAGCATCTTTTGGTGACTTTACGGTTTTTAAAGTGTCAAGACAGACTTCTGCGTCCTGGCTCCATGCTCTGAAGTTTACCTGATCACTGACTTTGACAGGTAAATATAAATCCTGATCTGCGGCAATTTTCTGGAATAATGCCTGCAGATTTTCTGCTGCTATCTTATACATACATTATCCCCTTTCTGCCACAATACTCGGCTCAACATCTTCAAATGTAAAGTTTGTAAGAGGTCCTTTGGAGGTTGTGTCCTCTCCTGCCTGATATTCTCCGTAGAAAGTATCAATATCTTTGATAAATTTACGGTTAAACAGGTGAAGTGGGATTCCCTGAGGACATACTCTGCTGCATTCACCGCAGTCTGTACATCTTCCTGCTACATGGAATGCACGGATAATGTGGAACATCTTTTCTTCAAAGGAGTCCACATTTGCTTTCTGTGCACTGTCAAACTTGTTGCTGTCAAATACACATTTACGGCAACTGCATGCAGGACAGACATTACGGCAGGCATTACAGCGGATACATTTGCTTAATTCATTCTGGAAGAAAGCAAACTTCTCTTCTGGGCTCATTGCCTCAATCTTCTCTACTTCTGCAAAGCGGTCTGCATCTTTTGTCTCTTTGGACTCTCCGATCAGTTCATCATAGATCTTATGTTCTTTCCCTTTACATACATGACATCTTTCAAGCATTGCGTCCTTATATGCACAGGTTTTCTCACCATAAATTGTCTGAATGGTCAGTGTTTCTGCTTCATCTGTGATCTCTGCACCGGAAATGCTCTCAATACCTTTGATTCCCTGTTTGCGGATCTTTTCGATATCCAGTTTTCCTTTACATCCCACACCAATGATATATGCTTTTTCGCGGTCTACACGATGCTCTTTGATCAACTGGTTAAAGCTGTAGGTATCGCATGGTTTTAAACAAACCAGTGTCTTGCCTTCCAGCTTGGAAGCTTCGATCATATATTTGCTTAAGTTTGCACCGCAGAATCCGTTATATACAAAATCTTTCAGAGATTCTTCTGTTTCAAAGTAAGCCGGTTCCGGATTATAAGGCAGATCTCCGGCTTTCCATCCCAGAACTCTTGCAACTGTGCCATCAGCAAGAAGTTCTTTTGCACGATTTATCAGCTCCTGCATCTTAAATCCTCCAATCTTACGTTCTTACCAAGTGAATGGATCTTCTCTACAAACTCATTCATAGTCTGGGAGAATTTCACACCTTCAGCAGCGGAAACCCATTCTACCCTTGTTCTTCCGTTTTCCACTCCGATGTAATCCAGCATGGAGAAAAGAAGGGTCATACGTCTTCTTGCATAGTAGTTACCTGTGCTGTAGTGACAGTCTCCAGGATGACATCCACACATGATCACACCGTCAGCACCTTTCTCAAAAGCACGGAGGATGAACATTGGATTGACACGGCAGGAACATGGAACACGGATGATCTTTACATCAGCCGGATAGGAAAGACGGCTGCTTCCTGCAAGGTCTGCACCTGCATAACTGCACCAGTTACAGCAGAATGCTACAATCTTAGGTCTGAATTCTTCGTTTGTTTCTATCGACATATTGCATCTACCTCCGCGATAATCTGTCTGTTGGAAAAGCCCTGCAGATCCATAGCACCGGATGGGCAGGCTACTGTACAAGCGCCACAGCCCTGGCAAAGTGCTGTATTTACAACGGCTACTCTTCTTGTTTCACGGATACCGTGGTCATTTACTTCTTTATCCTCATAGGAGATTGCTCCATATGGGCAGACATTTGCACATGTAGAACATCCGTTACATAACAGTTCATCGGATTTTGCTGTACATGGGTTAGTTGTCAGTTTATCTTTTGCAAGAAGACCGATGGCCTTAACTGCTGCAGCACCAGCCTGTGCAACTGTCTCCGGAATATCCTTCGGTCCCTGGCATACACCGGAAAGAAAGATACCTGCTGTAGGAGATTCTACAGGACGAAGCTTTGCATGAGCTTCTGTGAGGAAGTTATTTGTATCAATACTTGCCGTAAGCATGGTAGCGATCTTACGCACATCCGGATTCGGTTCAATAGCAGTTGCAAGAACGACCATATCTGCTTTCTTAAGGATCTGTTTATTATCGATCAGGTCAGACCCCTGTACAAGAAGGCTTCCGTCCGGCTGAGGAATGACTTTTCCTACCTGTCCTTTGATGTAGTTTACACCGTACTGCTCTACAGCTCTTCTGTAGAACTCATCAAAGTTCTTACCCGGTGTACGCACATCAATATAGAAGACTGTTACATTTGTATCCGGATATTTATCACGGATCAGCATTGCATGTTTTGCTGTGTACATACAGCAGATCTTGGAGCAGTATGGCTTTCCTCTGTCATCTGAACATCTGCTTCCCACACACTGGATAAATACCAGCTCTTTCGGAGCCTTTCCGTCGGAAAGACGCTCTAAGTGTCCTTTTGTAGGACCTGCTGCGTTCATAATACGTTCCAGTTCCAGAGATGTGATCACATCCTTGCTCTGGCTGTATGCATATTCATCGTATTTGTCAAGCTTGATGGTATCAAAACCTGTAGCAACTACAATGGCACCATATTTCTGTGTTACGATCTCGTCCTGCTGATCGTATTCAATGGCTCCTGCCTGACATACCTTGGAACATACTCCACATTTTCCGGTTTTAAACTTGATACAGTTTTCACGGTCAATAACCGGAACATTTGGGATGGCCTGTGCAAACGGAGTGTAAATAGCAGTTCTGTTGTTTAATCCTCTGTTAAATTCATTAGGGATCTTCTTGGACGGACATTTTTCCTGACAGACACCGCAGCCTGTACATTTGTCCATATTTACACTTCTTGCTTTCTTTCTGATATCAACGGTGAAATCACCTACGAAACCGCTGACATGTTCTACTTCACTGTATGTATAGATATTGATCTTCTCATGTGCTGCTGCCTCAACCATCTTCGGTGTTAGGATACATGCAGAACAGTCCAGTGTAGGGAATGTTTTGTCAAGCTGTGACATTCTTCCGCCGATACTTGGAGTTTTCTCTACAATATCTACTTCATATCCTGCATCTGCAATATCCAGAGCTGTCTGGATTCCGGCAATACCGCCGCCGATGATCAGGGCTCTCTTTGTAACACGGCTCTCTCCCGGCTGAAGAGGAGCATTTAAATTCACTTTTGCGATTGCTGCTCTGGCAAGGATCACAGCTTTCTTTGTAGCCTCTTCCATATCCTTGTGGATCCAGGAGCAGTGCTCACGGATATTTGCGATTTCCACCATGTATGGGTTCAGTCCGGCTCTTTCAGCTGCTTTTCTGAAAGTTGCCTCATGCATACGCGGAGAACAGGAACAGACAACAACACCTGTCAGGTTCTTCTCTCTGATGGCTTCCTGGATCTTAGCCTGGCCTGCTTCTGAGCACATGTACTGGTAGTCTTCTGCATGAACGACACCCGGCTCTTTGGCAGCTAATTCAACAACTTTTTTTACATCTACCGTAGCGGCAATATTGCTTCCACAATGACAGACAAATACACCAATTCTCTGCACTCTGACTTACCTCCTGTATCTTCTGAATGCACTTACCAGAAGCTGCTGTGGCAGTTCCGGATCAAGAAGTTCCGGGATCTCATCTGCTTTCAGATAATCTCCGCCTTTTTCACGGACAACTAACTGTCTTGCTGCATCAATGAGCTTTCCAGGTTTTACATCTCTTGGGCAACGCTCCACGCAGGCAAAGCAGGAAAGACATTTCCAGAGAGATTTTGAATTGACAAGTGCTTCAATATCTTCGTTTACAACATAGGATACAAACTGATGTGGTTTGATATCCATTTCATTGAAGGATGGGCAGGTAGCAGAACATTTTCCACATTTCATACATTTCAGCGGATTTGTTCCTGAGATTTCTTTAATCTTCTCTGCTGCTGAATGTTCATTTCTCATTTCGCTACCTCCTCTTTTACTCCGAGGGCTTCTGCAAGGAGCTCTGTAAAATAATATACAGGCAGTTCGCTGGAAGCGTTTTTATTTAAATTATATTTGCACAATGGACAGGCTGTGATCAGCATATCTGCGCCAAAGCCTTGGGCACTGTCTTCTATTTTCTGACACATGTTCTGGGACATTTCTTTTTCTTTGAGAGAAATGTAACCGCCGCAGCATTCATTTCTGTATGGATAGATCACCGGTTCTGCACCAAGTGCACGGATGAAATCTTCCATGATAGTCGGATTCTCAGGATCATCGAAAGCCATGATCTTGCCCGGACGTAATAAGAGACATCCGTAATAGGCTCCGATTTTCTTTCCTGTAAGCGGGTTTACTACCTTCTCTTTCAGCTTGTCGAAACCGACCTTGTCGCGAAGTACTTCCAGATAATGGAGCACTGTTGTCTCGCCTTCATAAGGCTCATCAAGCTGCATGTAATTATTTGCTCTGGTGCGGATATCCTCCACATTTTTCATATCATCATTGACACGTTTGATCACGTGATGACAGGCAGAGCAGATTGTTACCAGATCCTGGCCCTTTTCTTTGGCCTGATTAAGAGCACGTACAGAAGAAAGCTTCGTAGCAATCTCGTCAGTTCCCAGAGGATAAACACCTCCGCAGCACTGCCAGTCTTCGATCTCTTCCAGTTCAAACCCAAGTGCTCTGGCGCTGGCTCTGGCATATTCGTCCAGATCTTTCGCCTTGTTTCTCAGGGTACAACCCGGATAATAACTGTACTTCATACTTAACATTATCCTTTCTTAGTTGTTCAGATAAATTCATGTTGCTCAAATAATGATATCAGGGTCCAAAAGCAATTTGCCCCGATATATAGCACCCGTAAATAACAGTCGCTAGTCCTTGTCTTTTTTTTAACAATATATGGACAAAAAATATAAATCAAGTCTAATACAATTACTTTTTATATCTTTGTTGAGACATAGAAAATAAAAGAGTTCGCACACCCTTCCTCCGCAATTAAAGGAGTGTATCAGCTCGATTTCCGAAAAATATTATATCATATTGATAACATTTTAACAAGAGGTTTTTGATATTTTTTTATTTCGTTCCTGATTTTATGTTACTGTTCACTCCGTTCACAGTAACTTAGCCAAAATTCATTCCAGATTGCCTGCGGCAATGGAATTTTGGCTTGTATGTCTCGGGATTTTGGCATATTCATGCCAAAACACCTCGCGGGATAGTGGTATGTGAACAGTAACGATTTTATTCATAAGAGTCAAAATTCCTCTGCCTCCGCTGCAATATAGAATTTTGACTGATGAATAAAAAAGGAGTAAACAATAATTTTTATTCAGAGGAGCAACGCGTTCTCTGCTCCCCTGAATTCAAAATCTTATCGCCACAGGCGATTTTAACCAGTCACGTTTTATTTATTAATTAAGATCGATCTGAGCAATAATTTCTTTCAGTGCATCTGCGCTCTTCTTGAGCTGTTCGATTTCAGTTTTATTCATTCTCATCGGTACTTTACCCTGTACACCATTTGGACCTACCAGTGTCAATGTGCTTAAGCATACGTCTTCGATTCCGTATTCTCCATGCATCATAGTAGAGACTGTAGAAATAGATTCAGAAGAAGATACAAGTAAGCTGCAAAGCTTGCATACAGAAGAAGATACTGCATAGAAAGTTGCACCTTTCTTGGAGATGATTTCACCGCCGGATTTCTGTACGTACTGAAGCATTGCTTCCTTATCGATCGGCTCAATATCTTTTCCGAGTTTCTTCTCCAGTTCATAGTATTCGTCTACACTTACACCGGAAATGTAAGCACCAGTCCATGGGATAAAGGATGTATCACCATGTTCACCAAATACATAAGCGTGAATGTTGCTCTGTGCAATCTGGAAGTGCTCGGATAATCCGCAACGCAGACGTGCAGAGTCAAGGACAGTACCGGAACCAAGGATCTGGTTCTCCGGAAGTCCGGAAATCTTTGTAAATACATAAGTCATAATATCGACCGGATTGCTTACGATCAGGTAAAGAGCGTTTGGTGCAGCCTTTACAATCTCCGGTGTGATGGACTTAAGGATATTTACGTTTGTCTGTGTAAGTTCAAGTCTCGTCTGTCCCGGTTTACGTGCGATACCGGATGTGATGATAACGATGTCAGAGTCTTTGGCATCTTCATAATCTCCGGCAATGATGGAAATAGGATCTCTGAAGCAGGTTCCCTGGATGATATCCAGAACTTCGCCTTCTGCTTTCTGTTTATTGATATCGATCAGAACGATTTCAGATGCAATATCCTGACTTGATAAAGTGTACGCGATGGTGGCACCGACACTGCCGGCTCCAATGATAGTAATTTTACTGCTCATAATCTTAATACTCCTTTTCTCCTAACAAAATTGACGTCTTAATGATAACACATTGTCAAAAAATTGACAAGAGTTTTTGTACAGAAATCTGAACAATTTTTTTCGTTTAAATATTTGTTTGGAAGCATAAAATTGTTTGTTAGTTTGATATAATTTTCACATTTTCCTATTGGAGCAGATACTTGCAATTCGTTTGCTGCATATTCATAATTAAACAACCGTTACACATTTTATCAGCAAGAGCTTTAACTTTTTCTAATACGAACAAATCCCCAACCACTGCTTATTGCTTTTGGCAATTTAAGCAGTGGTTGGGGATTTCCCTGATTTTTGATTCGGTTAAGTACAGTATCTGAAAGCTTTATCTGTCAGAATACGTGCAAAGATTAGCCCTAATGGCAACGCTGCAATGATAAGGATCGCAGACGCAAACCAGGATGCAGCTACTGATAATGACATAATACCAAGATTATAAAATCCTCTGTATAAATATAATCCCGGAACCATGATAACGATTGAGGGAACTGTTACAGATATCCTTGGATATCCGACTTTATTCTTCAGCAGGGACGCCAGAAGTCCCGCAGTAAGTGCACCAATAAATGCGGCTGCAGCAGGAGGAATATTTGCAAGGTCTACCAGTTCCAGTCTCAGAGTATTGGCAACTGCTCCTATCCCGGCTGCTGCGACTGCCAGACGAACCGGGCTGTTAAACATGATAGAGAATCCAAACACTCCGCAGAAACTTGCAAGAAGCCTGAATAAGATCCACTGCTCTGTTGACAGTGAAAGTTTTATAAAATCTACAGGTTTCAAATGCAGGATCAGTGCCATGATCCATGCTGACATAGTAGCTACCAGAATAACGATCAAAGCATAAGTCAGACGTTCTATTCCTGAACGCATATCCAGTTTTGCAAGGTCAATACCACTGGTAATAAACGGAAATCCCGGTATGATAAAGAGCATTGCACAGATATATCCCGCTTCGTGCTGAACAGAAATACCAAATAATATTTCTCCAAGTTTGAGCAGACCTGCATATGCAAAACATGCCAGAGATACAGAAGACACAATACATAAGAACAATGTAAAATGGTGTTTGGTCAGTTTGCAGCGGAGATAATTTCCAATTCCTGCCCCGACAAATGCACAGAACATCTCGATCGGGCCGCCCCCAAGAAGGAATGTAAATCCGCAGCATGCGATCGCTGCAGCAAGTCCCAGTGCAGGCGGGGAATATAGACCATGTGTTTTTTCAATATTGTCAAGAAATGTATGGAGCTGTTCTCCTGACATATGTTTTCCTTCTTTTTCAAAGTTTCGGATAAAGTGTTCCAGACGATTTAACTTCAAAGTATTTACGCCTGTATTAGTCAGGCACAACGACTGGGTAAAACCATTTTCTCCGTCATAACATGTATATTCAATGGACATCAGACCAATATCCTCCGTACACGTAATGCCAAGTGCTTCTGCCAGTGTATTCATGGAACTTCTCACTCTCCATGCTCCGGTACCGCATGAGAGAAACATAATCCCCACACGTCCGATAATGGATGCTTTCTCTGCGATGCTGGAATCTACAACTGGTACATTTCCCCCATTTTCATCTGTATACTCATGCCAGGCAACATCCATATGGTTCTTTTTAATCACTTCCTGCGGCATTTTTCTCACTTCCTCATTCTATATTGTCAATCGGATAAAATCATCCGCTTTGCTACTTGCTTGATTTGTTAAAGCTGCAGACTGTCATTTCCTGCTTTCTCCATCATTTTCTCTCTGCATGCCAGTACAATTCCGTCAATCTCGTCTAAATGCTGCAGCATTTTTTTCTCAAATTCATGGATAGGAAGAAGAATTCCAATTTCATCATAGGGTTTATCCGGATTCTCTTTCTTCAGACCTGTTTCCTGTCCGTAGTATACCATGGCTCTTGGGGCTTCTTCCTGAATCTTCTGGAAAGCATCCCATACAACGGCATATGCCTGTGCTTCTGTCAGACCCAGTTTACGGGTGTCGGGAAGTGCATAAAGAGCCAGGACACCACGTTTACGGTTATCTTTTTCTTCTGTAATGTTCAGACCTTCTGTATAGGTACGGACAAGATCATAACCATCTGCAAGATACAGCGCAGATCTGGGGGCACATTCATGATGTTCATATGTTTCCTTGAATTTTGCATATTCTCTGGCTGAAACCTTTTCCCCGGGAAGAAGTTCTCCGGCTGCATCTGTAAGGAGCACCGGGTTCTCTCCTGCTTTTCCGTGGAATTTCTTCGGGATCAGATAAGCCTCCCTTAACAGGTCAAACATACTTCTGCCGCATAATTCCAACAGCAGTGCACTGATATCACCGTTCTGGTACGCATGAAACAATACCTGCAGGAAATGATCTCTGTCATTATCTGTCAGACGATGGTCGTCATCTATATGGTCATAAAAAACTCCGCTTAATCGTCCGGATGCTTCCGGCGAAGCCAAAATTTTAGAAAAAATTGTTTCTACTGCTTCTTCTCTTGGCAAAACTGTACTCATAATTAACTTCCCCTTTCCAATCGTGTCAGATTCTTTTTTCGGTTTTCATTATAGTCTTGCTTTTAGTAATGTCAACATAAAAAGAGGGAATTTTCTGATATCAATTTTACATAGATGCAAACTAAAAATTATATAAAAAATAAGTGTGTGATTTTGATGGCAAAAAGACATTCCATCCTTCTGACAGGACAGAATGTCTTTTCTGTAACTTTTTGTATTTTCTTTATTAATTAAAAATTAAAAATCAACCTCTGTTCCATAATAAGTGCATGTAAGAAGTTTCTCCATATTTGCAGGATCAATTGCTCTTGGGTTAGAGCCTGTGCATGCATCACCAACTGCAAGTTCTGCAATTTTGGCAACTTTTTCTTTAAATTCTTCTTCCTGGATTCCAAAGTCTTTCAGTGTTTTTGGAATATTCAATCTTACATTAAACTCGTCAATCTTCTCGCAGAGACTATTGATCAGAGCCTGCTGGCAGGTTCCTTCCAGTCCCATTCTTCTTGCAATCTCAGCATAACGTTCTGCTGCTGCAGGATTTTTTGCATTGTATCTGATCACATAAGGAAGATAAATTGCATTTGCACATCCATGGGGAATATGTCCAGTGGAGAATGCTGCACCTGTCTTATGTGCCATAGAATGAACAATACCAAGCAGAGCATTGGAAAATGCCATTCCTGCCAGACACTGTGCATAGTGCATCTGCTCACGTGCTGCCATGTTCTTATTATAAGATGCCGGCAGATATGCCAGAACCATCTCAATGGCCTGCAGTGCAAGCGGATCTGTATATGGACAGTGGAGTGTAGAAACATATGCTTCAATTGCATGTGTTAATGCATCCATACCTGTATATGCTACCTGTTTTACCGGAAGTCCCTCAACCAGTTCCGGATCAACAATTGCTACATCCGGAGTGATATTAAAATCTGCCAGAGGATATTTAATTCCTGTATTATAGTCTGTGATTACTGAAAAAGCTGTAACTTCTGTAGCTGTTCCTGATGTAGACGGAATTGCTGCAAATTTTGCTTTCTGTCGTAATTCAGGAAAACCAAATGGTGTGATAAGATCTTCAAATTTTGTATTCGGATATTCATAGAATGCCCACATTGCTTTCGCTGCATCAATTGGGGATCCACCGCCCATAGCTACGATCCAGTCCGGCTGGAATTCCTGCATTACTTTTGCGCCTTTCATTACAGTTTCTACTGATGGATCAGGTTCCACACCTTCGATCAGCTGAACTTCCATTCCGCCTTCTTTTAAATAATTAATTGCCTTATCCAAAAATCCCTGACGTTTCATTGAGCCGCCGCCCACAACAAGAACTGCTTTCGTTCCTTTTAAATTCTTTAATTCTTCGAGACATCCTTTTCCATGATAAATGTCTCTTGGTAATGTAAATCTTGCCATTGCTGTTATCTCCTTTATAAATTATGTCTGTTTACATGTTACTGCAGAAGGCACTCATCTCTTCTGTTCGCTTGCATTATATCATTGTTAAATTTATAACACAATAGTTTTTTATATATTTTTGTATTTTAGTATATTTTAAGTTACTGTTCACACACCACTATCCCGCGAGGTGTTTTGGCATGAATATGCCAAAATCCCGAGACATATAAGCAAAATTCTATTGCCGCAGGCAATCTGGAATGAATTTTGGCTACGTTACCGCGAACGGAATGAACAGTAACTATTTTATTATTTATTCCTCTATTATTTACTGCTTTTCTATATATATTTATTGTTTGGTATTATTTTTCTTATATTTTTGTTATTAATTTAACATTCTATACCAGGCTTCTATAGCAATTCCATAGAATAATGCAGTCAAGACAGTTCAGCAGAGCGCTAAGGACTTGCAATCCAAATAAGTCCCTATAACACTCTATGGATTTTTCTATAACATTTACCATGATTAATACGTTTTCAGCAGGTCATTTAACCTTTCTTCATCTGCACTTCAAAATCAGATCTATTTTCATGAGATTCTGGGGTTTTGAAAAAAAATGCCACAGACCGTATTAATCCTTTACAGTCTGTGGCATTACGCTACATATTATATTGTTTTCGTTACTGGTGAACCGGCACTATTCCACAGTTACACTCTTAGCCAGATTTCTCGGCTTATCTACATCCAGGCCTTTGGCTACACTGACATAATAGCCAAGCAGCTGCAAAGGAATAACTGCCAGTGAAGTTGCAAAGTGTGGATCTGTTTTCGGAATATAAACTGTGAAATCTGCAGTATCTTCTATATTATAATGTCCATATGTGGTGAGTCCCATCAGGTATGCACCGCGGCTCTTACATTCTACCATATTGGAGACTGTTTTCTCATAGAGATGATTCTGCGTGAGAATACCGATCACAAGAGTTCCGTCCTCAACCAGAGAGATTGTGCCATGTTTCAGTTCTCCGGCCGCATAAGCTTCTGTGTGTACATAACTGACTTCTTTCATCTTCAGGCTGCCTTCCATACTGATGGCATAGTCAATACCACGCCCGATAAAGAAAGCATCCCTGGCATTTGCCTGCTTAGCCGCAAACCACTGGATACGCTCTTTGTCATCTTCAATGATCTTGGCAATCTTATCCGGAAGTGTTTTCAGCTCTGCGATCAGCTCCTGATATTTTTCTTCTGTAATCTGTTCTCTGACTTTTCCAAACTGCACTGCCAGTGCATAGGAGGCAATCAGCTGAGTACTGTATGCCTTGGTAGTTGCTACAGAAATTTCCGGTCCCGCCAGAGTGTAAAAAACATTATCCGCTTCTCTGGCAATGGAAGAACCTACCACATTGACAATTCCCAGTGTACGGATACCTCTCTGTTTCGCCTCACGAAGTGCCGCAAGGCTGTCTGCTGTTTCCCCTGACTGGCTGACAATGACCACAAGACCTTCCGGATCTAAAATCGGATTTCTGTATCGGAATTCCGATGCCAGTTCCACACGTACCGGAATCCTTGTCAGATCTTCAATCACATACTGGGCTGCCATTCCCACATGGTAAGCAGAGCCACAGGCTACAATATAGATCTGGCTGATCTTTTTGATCTCCTCATCTGTAAGACCTACTTCTGAGAGATCAATACGATCAGCTTTGAGTACAGAATTCAAAGTATCCCGAACTGCTTTCGGCTGTTCATGAATTTCTTTTATCATGAAATGTTCAAATCCCGCTTTCTCCGCCGCTTCTGCATCCCATTCAATTGTTTTCGGCTCTTTCTGGATCTCATCACCATCCAGATTGTAGAACGTGATCTCCCCTTTTCTGATACGAGCCATCTCCAGATTTCCAATATAATATACATTTCTGGTGTATTTTAAAATTGCAGGAACATCGGATGCAATGTAAGATTCACCGTTCTCCACCCCAAGGATCATCGGGCTGTCTTTTCTTGCCACATAAATCTCTCCCGGGTAGTCTTTAAACATGATCGCAAGAGCATAGGAACCGCGGATACGGACCATTGCATGGTTAATGGCATCTACCGGTGTTCCAAGATATTTCTTATAATAATAATCTACAAGTTTAACTGCTACTTCAGTGTCTGTAGATGAATAAAACTCATAGCCATTGCGGATCAGTTTGTCTTTCAGTTCCTGATAATTCTCAATGATTCCATTATGAACTGCTACTACGTTACCGTCATCACTCATATGGGGATGCGCATTTGTCTCAGATGGTTCTCCATGTGTCGCCCAACGGGTATGTCCGATACCACATGTTCCAGGTACAGATTCTCCATTATTAGTTTTATCTGCAAGAACTTTCAGTCTGCCTTTCGCTTTAATAACCTCTGTATCACCTTCGCCGTCGCGAACTGCAAGTCCCGCTGAATCATAACCTCTGTATTCAAGTCTGGACAGACCATATAATAATATAGGTGCTGCCTGATGATTACCTGTAAATCCAACAATTCCACACATTTATATTTATTCCTCCCATATTTTCCAGATATTTACAGCATTATAAAAATACTGCTTTATTATATTATAAGAGCATTATGGAGTAATTTCTTATAACATAATAAAATTTCAGGGGTTCTCTCTGTCATATCGTGTCTCATTGTATCATGATGTTCCACATATGGCAAGAAAATCCCCTGAAACTGTGTACTCTGTTTTTACGAAAGTACTTTCATTTTTACAGTCAGATCATCAGCAGAATACGTTTCCTGCGACATATAAAGAATGGAATTTTTTTATAACCCTTGTTCTCCCGCCAGATAGCACAGGTCTGCAAGACGTTCATATTTCGTCTGCATACACGCAATATAGTCATCCAGAAATCTTTTTACACGATACGGGATATCTAAGCGCTCATATCGGTTCTCAAATTCCGTCAGGTCACTGTTATCCTGTCTGATATACTCATCTGCTGCACTGATTTCCGCTTTCAGAGCAGAAAGTTTCTCTTCGTAACGACCTGTTAGTTCCATTTCGCACAATTCATTCATTTTGTTCATCTTATTCTTTTCTCCCTATTATTGTTTTTACATTTGTGGTAACCTTGTTACCTGTTTTGCCTGTGTTTGTTGTGTGTTGTTTTGTTATATGTTGATTTGTTGTGCTATGTGTGTTATGTACCCGATATGTGCAGATCGGTATATACCGTTTTCTGTCTTATTACAACTATAATTGTAATTTTGTTTAAAGAAAATGTCAATTCATTTCGTCCGACATCTTATGATGTGATTCGACATTTATCTGAAAATACAAGAAAGAATCCTGCTTGCAGGATTCTCCGCCTGCGGCGGGTCGCTTCAACGACATAATTCCTCTCCGTCGCAGTGCGATCCTACCCGGAGGACTTTTTTATGTTGTAGGAACATTATGGAATAATTTTCTATAACATAAAAAAACTGCTGTTCCTCACGATCACTGTAGGAACAACAGTTTTTTTTTCATCATTTTTTTATGTTCGGCGGATAATCCTGTTCAATTTCGCAAAATCTATTACCGCCTGTTTTCCGATCTTATAGATTTTCTTCATGTTAATGGAATTCACCCCACCCTGACGAGGTCTGAATGTGACAGGAAAAAATTTGATGCTGCATCCCTTCTTCTTATAAATAACAGCCAGAAGTACATTGGAAAGATTAAAGTCCTTCGGAATCAGATGTATGTATCTGGCCATCGTCTCTGCTTTCATCAAACGGTACGGAGTGTTGGCATCTGTCAGATTTACCCCAAAACAGATACGGATAACCAGTTTCAGAGTTTTTGTTACAAAAACACGTGATATTCCATCCTGTCTGTCTTTTCTCCAACCGATGACCATATCATATTTCTGTCTTCGTTTCCAGAACGGTTCAAATTCTTCCGGCAGTGTCTGGCCGTCTGAATCTGTCTGGAAAATGTAATCTGCACCATTTTTGAGTGCATACTTATAGCCATAAAGCACAGTTGCACCATGACCGCCGTTTGGTTTTGTTATCGGAATCAGCAGAGGGCGTGTCTTTGTACACTGTTTCAGTTTTTCATATGTAGAATCTTTGCTCCCGTCATCGATGACAATCAGACGTGACTGACCGTTTCCGTTATGCTTCTCTATAACAGGATACCAGTCATTAATGACCTGTTTAATGTTATCCTGCTCATTGTATGCCGGGATAACAATGTATAACTTATCCATATTTCTCTCCTTTGGATGATTGATGGTATCCATTATAGCATACATATACATGAAATAATCATATTATTTCGAAAACGATTTACTATAGCTCTGCCAGTATTCCCAGCTCCCGCGCAAGGCGAAGCAGTTCCCTGTTTGCAGCATTCACTGTTCCGAAGTCTTTCAGAGGACAGATAACTTTCTGACATTTTTTCATCAATTCCACAGCCTTATCATAAGATTCCTGTGAAATACCTTCGAAAGGTTTCTCTGTAATCACCTGGTCTGCAAGTGCACCGGCTACCTGACAGTCTACATCATTCGTGTGAAGCACTCCTGCCGCAAACGGAATTCCCTGTCTCTGCAGTTTTCGATAATACGGAATTCCGCTTCCATTACCGCCAATTACAAACACCTGAGGTTCACCTCTGGGCGGATCCATCTCCACACATCCAAAAGCAGCATTATAGCTTCCTCTGGTAATTCCATACAACTTCCGAATATACTCAGAAGTAAAGATTTCTTCCGGAGCACCGTATTTTTCTATATATTCTCCATGTACACAGATAACTTTATCAGATATTTTCTGTGCAAGATCCAACTCATGCAGCGACATGATCACTGTAAGCTGATGATCCAGCACCATCTGTTTCAAAATGGTAAGAAGTTCCAGCTTATGACGGATATCCAGAAAAGAAGTCGGCTCATCCAGTACAATGATCTCCGGCTCCTGACAAATAGCCCGGGCAAGAAGGATTCGTTGTCTCTGACCATCACTGATGGCTGTAAAATCCCTGTCTTTTAAATCCCATGCATGAACGGTTTCCATTGATTTCTTTACCTTTGTCTTATCCTCTGCAGAGAGTATTCCCAAAGTTCCTGTATAAGGATAACGCCCTGTGGCTACAACGTCTTCGCAGGTCATCAGTTCCGGACGCATACGCTCCGTGAGCACGACTGCCAGTTTCTGAGAGACCTCTTTATTGGTCATCTTTGCCATTTTCTCTTTATCCAGATAAACAGTACCGCTGATCGTGGCAAGCTGTCTGGTGATGCTTTTAAGAATAGTGGATTTTCCGGCACCGTTAGGACCGATGAGAGTGAGGATTTCTCCCTTTTTCAGCTGAATATTGATTTCTCTGATAAGAGGTTTTCCGTCATATCCCACAGTCAGCTGATCCGTACGGAAAAAATACTGTTCCTGCCGGTCTGCTTTGTTATTTTCTGTTTCCTTTATTACATCTGCTATTTTCTCTGACATATTTTTTCCTGTTTTCCTTTTTTATGCTGCATCTTATAGTAATCTGCCCGGATAGCGTATTCTGCTCCTGCTTTTTATATCAATTTCTCTTCTGTCTGCGAATCATGATATAGATTACAACCGGTGCGCCAAACACTGCTGTTACAGAACTGATACTAAGTTCTGTAGGCGCAAATACGGTTCTGGCGATCAGATCACAGAAAAGACAGAATACTGCCCCTCCCAGAAAACAGGCCGGGATCACAAGGAGCGGTCTGGCTGTTTTCAGCAGGCTTTTTACAATGTGAGGCACTGCAATACCAACAAAAGAAATTGGTCCTGCAAAAGCTGTCACACAGGCAGACAGAATACTGGATAAGAGAATCAGTCCTATGCGGAACAGCTTGATATTCACTCCCATATTCTGGGCATAAACTTCACCCAGCTGATAGGCACCGATAGGTTTAGACATAAAGAACACGATCACCATTGTGAGCAGAACTACTGTTGCCATTACTTTCACATTACCCCAGGACATTCCTGAAAAACTTCCCAGTGACCAGTTGTGAAGATTGACAATATTGGAGTCATCCGCAAAGGTAACTACAAAATCTGTAACTGCAGAACAGATGTAACCGATCATGACACCGCTGATAACCAGCATGGACATGTTGTGGACTTTTTTGGCAACCAGCAGGACAAATCCCATGGAAATCATGGAACCGATAAACGCTGCAATGATCATGGCTGCAGAACCCATGGAAATAGATCTGCTCAGAAAATAAATCATCAGAAGTGCAACTACCAGCTTGGCTCCTGAAGAAATTCCAAGTACAAAGGGACCTGCAATAGGGTTATTAAAAAATGTCTGAAGAAGAAATCCGGATACAGAAAGTGCTCCTCCAAGAATGATCACTGACAGAATCCTGGGAAGACGGATTTCCCATATTATATTGTAAGCAGTCGCATCTCCCTGATGTCTGAAAATAATATTCAGAATCTCACCCACTGAAAGATGAATGCTTCCGGCATTTACATTCCAGACAAATAAAATCACCAGAAACACCGCCAGTATAAAAAATGCCATCCAGTATCTGGCTGTACGTTTTTTATCATCCATATTTTTTGTTCCTTTTGTTTTTATATTTCCTGCTTTTGGCAGTTCTGCAGAATCCCACAAACATATTTCAGTGTCATTCGTAAATAACTATACCAATCGCATAGAATGCGAATTCAAGTGTGCCGAGGATTTACAAATATCATTTTAACTTATGCATATATACAAGTTCATCCAGTGAATCATCATCTGTAGTAAGGATTGTATGAATATCTTCGATCATGGTTCCAAGCTCGGTGGTTTCCTGGAAAAGATTTTTACCCGTACACCACACATTTCCATCCTTCACTGCCTTAAAATCTGCCAGAAGATTACTTTTTGCCAGCAGTTCATCAATACTAGAAAGTTCACCGTCGATAGTACTGTTATAGATGATATAGTCCGCATCTTTTGCTTTGGCATAAAATTCTTCCATCTGCATATTCATGGTAGACAAAGCGTTATCACTTTCTCCTGTATCTTCGGGAACATATTTGCCGCCTGCAAGCTCGATCATGTTTGAAACATAATCACCATTCTTTCGCACATTGGCAGCACCTGTGGAATTAATGTAAAAGAATGCTACTGTTTTACCTGTATCTTTATCATCAGAGGTCAGAACTTTGTCAAGCTTGTCTGTCTGCTCCTTAAATGCCTTCTCAGCTACATCTTCCTTTCCGAGAAGCACAGCATAGAGTTTCATCCATTCAGTTCTTCCCAGAGGATGGCTCTCATAACTGGAACGTTCTACCATTACCGGGATACCAAACTGTTCCAGTTTCTCTTCCACCTCCGGATTATGGTGGATCATAGTTGATTCAATGGCAAGACCACAGCCTTCATTCAGGATCAGTTCATAATCCGGTGCATTGTACTTGCCTGCATAAATCATTTTTCCGGATTCCATGGCATCTTTTGCTTCCTGGATATACCATCCATTCTCCTGAGTTCCTGAAAGACGAATGCTGTCAATACCGTCAATTGCGCGGAAAAGATCCATGGCAGAGGTTGCTACCAGATAGATGTTGTTCAGCGGTTGTTGAATAACTGTGATATCTTTTTCAAGCCCCTTTGGAGCCTTTTTCCCCTCTGGAACTACAAGAAACTGTCCTTCCTGATTGATAGTGATCAGAGCATAGCCATCATTGTAATAGTCTACGCTGAATTCTTCTGCGTAGGAAAGCTCCATACTGTGGTCATAGGTAAGTCCCGGGATATCCACAGGAGTTTTTGCATTGTCTTTATCTGCCGCGTATGCTGTACAGACAGTGCATATACAGATAATAAATAATGCAACTGACATAAAACCGATAAATATTGTTTTTTGCTGTTTCTTTATTATGTTTTTCATCTTCATAATTGTTTCTTTGTTTGTATATGATTATTTTGCTGTTTTTTCTGCTTCTTTGGCAGTTGTGGAATCAAAATTTAAGGTGTAGTCAATCTCGTGAGGCTCACTCATTACTACTGTATCTGCTGTTACCTCCATCTCTGCATCAAATACGCTGACAGGGATTTCAAAAGTAGAGTTTCCGTCTTTATTAACCGGCTCATATTTCTCACCATCCACAAGCATATAATCATAGTTCGGACTGCTCCATACGATAGTTGCTGTAGCTTTATCGCCTTCTACATTAATGGCTGCAGGAGAATCAATGGTTGCTCTTCCTGAACCGCCTGTGAGAGTTACATCCATGGTATAGTCGCCGTCTTCAAGATTCAGATCTGCCAGAGTCTTACCTTCACTTGTCTTACTGTCTTTCGCATCTTTGTCTGTGTCATCTGCTTTGGAATCTGCATCTTTATTTTCTTTATCATCTTTTTTTGCATATGTATCATCGGATTTTACAGGATTTTTGACACTCACCTTATGGTCATACCATTTTCCTTTTTTTCCGATCAAAGCTACATCGAATTCTTCATCAATTGCAGGTACCGGGATATCAAATCCATATACTTCCTCACTCATTCCATCGCTGTATGTAACAGTATCTGTGGTTGGTTCAAGAATCTCTGCCCCGTCTTTCTGTGCATCTTCTGCTTTTCCCACAAAAAGATTTACAATTTTCTTAGAAGCAAGGCTTACATGGATAGTCATCTTGTCATCCTTTACTGTAAGGATTCCTTTTCCGTCATTTGCTTCATTTACATGGAACATTCCGCTGTCTGTATCAAATTCTGCTGTGTAGATGCCATCCTCTAATGTATCACCCTTGGATGCATCTGTTTCTTTATTATCTGTGTTTTCTGAATCAGCATCTTTTACAGTTGTTTCTTCTTTATCAGTGGTTTCTTCTGTTGCCGTATCAGTATCTGTCTTTGCAGCAACCGGACTTGTACCGATCAGAGTGGCTGAAATAGTAAGTGCTGACATTAATAATGTAAATGAACGTTTCTTCATGATTATTTTTTCTCCCTTGTCTTCATATTTTTTATAGTTTTTTCTATCGTGCTGTTCAATCCATCTGTTGCAGAGCAACAGGCTTTTGAACAGATAATGGCAAATATATTATAGTAATTCCAGAAAATAATGTAATTAAGACAGTTCCTCCAGATCTTTCTCAGATGTGCGCACGTTACTGCGAACGGAATGAACAGTAACGTGTGAACTGGTTGCAGTATTTTATGGAATTGCTATGACTTCTTTTTTTCTTATCATATAATATATCTGCCCGGAAACTTTTGCAAGTCCTCCGGGCAGTTTATCTTGTTTGAACAATATTTTTTATTCAGCATCAGCCTCTGCAGTATCAGCTGTTGTCTCAGCTGCGTCATCTGCCTGTGCATCGTCTGCACTGTCATCTGCTGCTTCGGCATCAGTATCTTCTGCCGCTGCATCGTCAGATGCTCCAAGAGAATCAATTGCTGCTTTTGTATGAGCCACATACAGATCTTCTACTGCTGCAATTCTTCCAAGACCTGCGATCTGGCAGTCAACACTGTCGAAATCACCGGATGCTTCAAACTGAGATTTCCAGGAATCTGCATCATCACCGGCCATATCATTGTTAGCGTGGTCTCCGGCAACAACCATCAGAGGACGAAGGATCACATTCTTGAATCCTGCTTCTTTCACTTTCTCGATAACCTTGTCACATGCTGTGCCTTCCGGTTCTCCCTCTACAGTTCCGATGAAAGCGTTTGTGAATCCAAGATTATCCATCTGTGTCTGCATCTGGTCATAGGTTACGTTAGCTGTATGGGATGTACCATGTCCCATGAATACAAATGCTGTGCCTGCATCTGCTGCTGCTTTCATATCATCAAATCCGGCTTCCTTGCAGGCTTCATCTGTGATTGCCTGAGCAACTGCTTTCTTGTCATCATTAATCGCTGTAGCGTCATCACCAACTTCACCGAGCATTGGCTCTGCAATTGCAACAGATTCAAATTTGTCTTTGTATCCATCAATTGCCTCTGTCATTTCATCATATTCTGCACCATGCATCAGATGTGTCGGCTGTACAACAAGATTCTTAACACCGTTAGCTACTGCACGGTCAAGAGCCTGCTGCATATTATCGATTACTTCATCATCTCTTGCCTGTACATGGTTGATGATGATCTGTGCTGTAAATGCACGTCTTACTGACCAGTCCGGATATGCTTCTGCAAGGGCATCCTCGATTCCTTTGATATCCTCTGCACGACTGTCGTTGAAGGATGTACCAAAACTTACTACAAGAAGTTCATTCTCACCAATCTCATCCTGGTTACGAGGATCATCTTTGGAAGCATCACCTGTGTCACGTCCAAAGTATTCAGGGCTTGCTTCTTCACCTGTTACCAGTTCTTTCTGAGCATCTGTAAGTTTGTCCCATGCTTCTTTTGCTGCTTTGCAGTCTTCGTCAGTTGTGTCTGTTCTTTCCTGAACATAAATCTTATCGATCAGAGCACCAACTTCGTCTGCGGCTTTCTGATCATCATCAGAAGCTTCTGTTGTATCATCAGATGCTTCCTCTGTATCTGCTGCATCTGCATCGTCTGCAGCTGCTTCTGTGTCATCTGCAGCCTCTTCTGTTGCTGCATCATCAGATGCAAAAGCAACTGTACCTGTTGCTGCTGTCATGGAACAGGTCATGGATACTGCCAGTAATAATGCTAACATGGATTTTCTTTTCATTTCGTTTTTCCTCTTTTATTTCTCGTATTTCCAGACAATTGTATGCACAAAAAGGCAGCTGCATATTCTGCAGCTACCGCTTTCCCATAAATACATGGTTTATATGTACCAGATATATCTGTAATTTCGATTCTGTCTGATTCATTTAATAAAAGAGCTATGTATCGTTATGAGAATACAGGTTCTGTATACCGCAGACCTTAAATTCTACGCCAAGGCAGTTCTCCTGACTTCGATCATCGCTATTTCTCCCTTCCCGGTTTCCCAGTGGTTTCTGAAAAACAGCTCCCATACACAGTGACGGTATCGCTCCGGATTCTCACCGGATTCTCTTTTGCGCATCAAGTACGATGCAACCTTTGCGTTATAACATTGCACATATTCAATTCGGATATTCTTTTTTTATCACATTTTACCAAAAATGTCAATACAATTCGTATATATTTTTCTTTAATGTTTGGCATTAGTGTTACTGTTCACTCCGTTCTCAGTAACACGCTTCGCGATGCAGGAAATATGAACC